>Ga0209631_10000429_pt1 | contig 56515 bp, 46 predicted proteins | sample COG_08_FD_184752 | JGI IMG/M metagenome (GOLD analysis project Ga0209631, IMG submission 184752) | Pelagic Microbial community sample from North Sea - COGITO 998_met_08 (SPAdes) (version 2) | ecosystem: Environmental > Aquatic > Marine > Neritic zone/Coastal water | place: Helgoland, sampling... | reverse complement strand
CTTGTGCTGTAATCAGTTCTTGAACCAAGGGAATATCAAACCAAGATTGATGATTGCAGACGACAATGGGATTGATATGACCAGTGGGCGTACCGGTAATTTCGAGGCGTATACCTACGACGCGCTTCATCCAGAAGCTGTTGGTCACGACCGCGGCTCTATAAATGTGTTCGGCGAGGGGGTCGACGCAGCGAGTCTGAAAACCTTTATGAGGTACAAGCTTGAAGGGCGTCAGCATCAACAAAGCCGAGAGCCAGATCAAAAGGTTTGATAGAAACCAAACTGAGGACAAAAGGCTTAGGCATTGTCGTGCCAGAAGCTGTGTTGTTTTCATGGAGCCTCCAGCGCACTCAGCATTGCTTTGAGCCCGCTCCTGCGTTGAAGGCGATGATGGGCGGCATGAATCCAGGTCTGCTGAGAGGTGATCAGTTTGAGTCTTTCCTTTGCACGCGTAACACCGGTGTAGATTAGCTCTTGAGTGAGCAGGTGATGATCAGGCTCAGAATCAGACTCGTCAAGGACGAAAAGGACTTCGTCAAATTCAGAACCCTGAGCTTTGTGAACGGTCATTGCAAAACAGGTTTCGTGTTCGGGCAGGGCACTGATTGAAAAATAGCGCAGGGTGTTTTCGCGATGATGCTTAAAACAAGCGATGAGGGTTGATGATTGGGGTAGGTCCTGAGTCAAACTCCCGCATTGCTTTGGGTCAATGCAAAATCCGACATCACCGTTAAACAAGTCGAGTCCATAGTCGTTTTTCATAATGAGCAGCGGCTGTCCGTGAAAGTGGTCTCGGGGGTTAATTTCAACCAGCTTAAGATTTTGCAGGATTGAGATAACGCGCTGGTTTAGCGCCATGACGCCATACGGTCCTCCATACTGCGGAGCGAGAATTCGGCAAGCATCGAGGGCTTCAAAAAAGTCTGTGGGTGCGGAAGGTTTTCCTAGGCAATCGAGCCAGGCGCTAAATGCTTGCATTAGCAGCTGATCATCGAGCGCCTCGGGTTCGAGCCATTGGACGGCTGGGTCTTGGTCAAGGCTAATAGGGCGCTGCGCAACAATGGCCTGTGCCAGGGCATCAATCCCAGATTTGGCTTCGAACCTAAAGTTCTCAGTGAGTTGACATTGAGCGGCTTGGAGCAAAAGTTCACCGGATTGAAGTGGCTGGGCGAGGTCTGCCAATAGCCGACCAAGATTAACCGAGGGTAACTGGTTGGGGTCGCCTATGAGAATTAATTGTGCATCATCGGGTAGTGCTTGGAGAAGGGCGTCCGCGAGATTCAAATCAATCATGCTGGCTTCGTCAATAACGATGAGATCAAGCGCCAAGCGCCGATTCGAATCATAGCGGGGTCGCCGCCCGGCACCATAGCCGAGGAGCCTGTGTAAGGTTTTAACCTCAACTTGATCTGGTGATAAAGACAGGCCGTCAAGGGAGCGCTCGAGCCGAGCAACGGCCTTACCCGTTGGCGCGGCGAGTGCGACGCGCAGATCGGCATTGGATGCCAAAACAGACGATAGCAGTGCTTTAATTAAGGTTGTTTTTCCAGTGCCTGGCCCACCCGTAATGATGCTGAGACTGCGCGTGTGAGCAAGCTCGACCGCCTCGATTTGCTGAGCAGATAACAGGGGATAGTTCCTGCGAACGTGCGGCATGGGCGCATCCGATTCGGATCGATTGAGTTCTTTGTGGCGTGCTATGAGCTGATTCGCGATGCGCCGTTCAAGATTATAATAGCGCCTAAAATAAAGCCTGTTCTCACAGAGCAGCATCGGACTATTGCTGGCTGGGTCTCCGATAAGATTCGGACAGGGGTGTTCCACCAGAACGCTGCACTGGGCGTCGCTCAGGAGAATATGCGTATGCTGCGCATCGATGCCATCGATTAACGGACCCAGCAGCGGAGTAATGGTCTGATGAGTACTCGGCTCCAGACGGCGGATAAGGCTCGCAAGTTCTCGTTTGAGCGCATAGCGTTCTGAGTGAATCAAGCCTCGCCTCCAAGGGCCGACTCGAGCCGTTCTATGGTCTCGGGGGTGAGCCCTTGAAAGTAGACGCCGTGTTGGTCTGATCCGGTCATTCCCCTAAGGAACAGATAAATCACACCGCCAAAGTGTCGGTGAAAAGCAAAGTTGGGCTCTCGAAGCACCAGCAGCTTTTTGAGCGCGACCGCGTAAATCAAATATTGTAGATCGTAATGATGATGCGCCATGGCTGTCTCGAGGTGAAGTTCATCATAGTCTTCTTTGCTGTCACCGAGGTGATTGGTTTTGTAATCGACCAAGTAGTAGCGTCCTTCGTGACGGCACACCAGATCGATGCTACCCGTCATCATGCCTTCTAGATGAAGGGGTGCGTCCTCGATCAGGTCTAAAAAGCCCAGTGCGTGTGCGGTTTCAACAAAGTTTGAAGCACTGTGAACGGGGAAGTGAAATTCAAGCTCGTCAACCCGATCTTCCCGGGGTAAGTCGGTGAGTTTCAGCCCAGAGGGAGTCAGCGGATGATGAATGATCGCCTCGAGCCACTGATTGATGTGAGGACCTGAATCCTCACCGAGGTTGAGTCGCTGACTGAGACGAGCGAGGAGGCCCTGCTGATGAACAATGGATGTCTTAAAGTCCAGGTGTTCCATAAGGTGGTGCATTGCAATGCCGACGTGGGGGCCTCGAGGGAATATCTGGGTTACATAGTGCTCAAGGTTGTCCCGGCTGGAGGAAGCGGTGGTCGGATCAGTCGGCTCAACATCATCGTCAGTAAAGCCCCGGGTGGCGCCCTCGCTTTGAGTTTCCCGAAGTTCGGTTTTGATCATCCGGGTGTAACTGTGTAGTCGCCAATCGATTTTTATCACCGGTTTTTTTTGAACCGGGAGCCAAGGCGGTTCGGCAGCAGTTGGGGCTGGGTCAGAGCCTTCTGCCGCTTCGAGTGGGTCAAATGCCAGCCGAAAGAGATGATTAGGCAGAGCTTTTAAAGCAGCCATGGCCTCGTCGGTGTTGGTCAGACCCAGCAATTGAGAGAGGGTCGATGAGGCGTATTGATTAGTGCAGCCTAGCCCGACAACGTTGAGATACTTTGCTCGAGTCAGTGCAACGTAGAGTAATCGCCTGTCCTCTTCGAGGGCTTCGCGCTCTGCGGTGGTGGTGAGTGCGGAGTCCCCGGCAAGATTAATCCAGGGCTCGATGATGGAGCTGGCATTTTGGTGATGGCTCACGGAGGGTTCTGATTTTCGATTCGACGCGGTGCTCGAAAAATGCGCGAAGGGTAGACAGACGATATCAAATTCGAGTCCCTTTGATCCGTGCAGCGTCATGATTTTGATCAAATTGTCGTCGCTTTCTAAACGAAGTTGGCGGACATCGTCGATCAGCGCTTCATCTCGTTGATAGTCTTGGGTGAGCCAAGCGATCAGTTGTGCCCGCCCGGCCAGCTTGATCGATTGTGCCTCGAGGAGTTCTGCGAGATGCCGGAGGTTTGTGAGCTGTCGAGGGCCGGCCTCTCGACCGAGCCAGCGTTTTGCAAGCCGACGCTCCCTAATGAGGCTGAGAATGCAGGCCGCGATGCCGCGTTGACGCCAGACACGGTCGAGGTGTTCAAACTGGTTTTTGACTCTGAACTGGTGAGGCTCTGATGTTCTAAACTCCTCTAGCTCAACGGGGGTGCTCTGCAGTAATTCTGTCGCCAATGCGGAGAGAATTTTTTGCTCGTTTGTCGGTGCCATTACGGCTTCAAGGATGAGCACAACATCCTTCGCGGTATTTTGTTCGAGCACGTTGTCTTGGGTGAGATAAACAGCACCTAGACCTCGCGCGGTTAAGGCGCGATTAATTAAATCCGCCTGAGACCGATTCCGCGTGAGTACAGCGATTTGCTTGGCCTCGATGGACTTGCCCTCGATCTTGAGTAGCGAGGCATCAGAGAGCCAGTGCGCTATGTGTTGTGCGAGCAGCTGCGCGAGTTGATGGCTGTCGACCTGCTGACGTCGGGGTTCAAAGGTTGGGTCATCACCGACAAACCAAAACGGCGGTGTACTTTGGCCGTCAAGGGTCAGTGCTTTGGCATCAAACGGCTTTGCAGCAAACGAAGGGAAAAAGCCAATGCGCTCATCCTTGGTAAAGCAGCCGGGTTGATCAAAGAGATGGTTGGTGGCTTCAACCAACTGCGGCGTGGCTCGCCAGTTTGTATCGAGTTGGTGTGGATAGTTGCTTTGTGTTTTTGCGTCGAGGTACGTGAAGATATCAGCGCCTCTAAATCGATAAATGGACTGCTTCGGATCGCCGATAAGCATTAGCAAGTGAGGGCTTGCAGCCTTGTGAATGCCACGAAAAATTTCGTATTGTTGATGGTCGGTGTCCTGAAATTCGTCGACCAGAATCGCTGGGTAGATTTGGTTGAGACGTATAGCGAGATCTGGCGTCTCGGTGACGGCGTCCCGCATTACCGTCAACAAGTCATCCACGGTGAGTCGGCCTGCGGCGCGTTGGCTTTCGATCCGTGATCGAAATTGATCAAGGGTTTTCTGCCAGATTCGGCTAATCATGGGCCCATGAGGGTTCAGCGCCTCCGCAATCACTTCGAGCTCTTCAAAAACTGGATGGCATGGCGGGGTTTCATTTTTTTTCATGGCCTTGGCCAGAGCACTGGTCGTCCAGATGTGCCAAAGCTCGCTCTCTGGCGCGAGTGCAGTCGTTTTACAAAATTGCTGCATTTGGTCAATGCGATGCCAGGCTTTAACGTTTTTCTTAAGGCCGCTGTCGCGCAAGACTTGTGAGAGATTGGCTATGATCCATTGCTGCTTGACGTTCGACATCCGTTCGGTGAGCTTGTCAGAGAATCCCTCGGTTGCAGGTTCCGGTTGGTATCTCAAGTTTCGGCGGTTCAACAGGGGCGCCAGGGCATCCATCAGTGCGTCTGGGGTTGGCCAGATTGATAGGGTGAGCGCTTGTTCAACGGGTGCTGATTGCACAAGCAGGTTTCTGAAAACGTCCTGGGCCGCGGAATTTAGGATCTCACTGGGATGGGCGTCGAGGCTCTGGTCAAATAAAGTACCGGCAGAGAAGCTCGCATCTTTAAGGACACGCGCACAAAAACCGTGAATTGTATGAATTCGGGCCTCATCAAAACTTAAAAGTGCTTGTTTAAGTCGCTCGAGATCAAGCTGAGTCTCCTCAGCTGAGCGATCTTCAAACAGTGCCGTAATCTCCGTATCGTTTGAAAGTTCGGCGGTGATGGCTGTGATCGCCGCTTTGATCCGCTGGCGGATACGGTTTTTGAGTTCCTTTGTCGCCGCAATCGTGAAGGTGACGACAAGAATCTCTGAAACGTCATAGGCTTTCACGTTGTGGGTTCCAAGGCCCAGGAGGAGCCGAAGGTACAGTGTTGTGAGAAGGTGTGTTTTCCCAGTGCCGGCACTTGCCTCAATGAGATGTTGCCCCGTCAGAGTTTGGTCGAAGTCAAAGCTCATGGCTTCACCCAACGTCGATCCAGATCGAGCAGGAGTCGACTCGCGAGATCCGTCAAGGGATCGATGATGTCGGAGGGCTTTTGAACGAGTCTTGACCAGTAGGGGTCTTGGCCCTCGCCCGCAAAATGTGAATCCGTCCACTGATGATCGAGTGCCGCAGCGATTAAGGCAGGATCTTCACCCTTTGATTGGCGTTTGATCAGTTCGCTCCCGAGTCCAAAGGGAAATAGCAGCGGACGGTTGAGACCTTCAAGGTAAAGGCCTACGTAGTCGCTGAGCCATGCTTTAGCAGTCTGGGGTTCGATGGGCGCAAACTGACCCCTTAAGGTCTTGCCTTGCTTTAATCCAAAGGCGTAGGTGGTCCTGCCGCGGTGTGTTGCGGCCAACATTAAATGCTCAAGCCAACTTTCAAAAAGATGCTTGTGAGAGAGATCGCCGGCACGAAATGCTAGGTGGCCGTCCTCGGTTAAATTGGTCAGCGAGCAGTCTACCCGGGTGCCGCCGACTGTGAGTTCTAGATGCGTCGGATTTTGTTCAGGAACCAGATGGGGTTCAATGGCTGCGAGCAGACTTTGCGCCTGACCGGCGATGTCCTCGAGGCGCTCTTGACCAATTCTGTGGTTGATTGCGGCGCCGCTGCTGATCAAGGTATTGACCCATTGATTGGAACTGCTGCCCCCGGCAAAGGCGTGGATCGCAAGGTCGATGAGCTGAAACCGCGATAGAGCATCGAGGGTAAAAGGTTCCTGATCAAGGTTGATATTGGTATTGACGCGAAGATCGATATTGAAGCAGCGCTCAAAAAAGTAACGCGCGGTATGTTTAAAAAACTGCGCGAGCTCTGAGATTTCGAGCCTCAGCGGCTGTGGTGAATCAATGCTGATTGTGGACAGTTGCGGCGGGTCTGCCTGGGCCGCCGTAAGCCCCTCAAACCAATGATGTTCGAAGCTCTGGATCAAAGGTTCTTCAAAATAACGAGGCGAGAAGGGCTGTAGCGGGTGATCCACAAACTGCACACCGTTAAAAACAGTCTCGCAATAATCGATGAATTCGCTGAGCACAACACTCGGTGGTAACCGTTCGTTGTCACGGGGGCTACGTCCGCAGAATGATACATGCAGTCGCTCCCGGGCTGATAACAATGCCTCAAGAAAAAGATAGCGATCATCTTCTTGCCGGGATCGATCGCCGAGCATGGGTCCGATATGGGCCATCAGATCAAAGGGATTTTCAGCTTGTTGTCTTGGAAATTCGCCCTCGTTCATCCCCACTAAGCAGACCATTTTAAAGGGGATGCTTCGCATGGGTGTGAGGGTGCTGAAGGTTACGCCGCCGGTAATGAAGCGCATAGCAGGTTGGGGTTTTAGTAGTGCTTGTTCAAGCCAATACTGGATAAAGTTGGTTGACAATGCGCGTGAGAGGTTGGCTTCTACCGCAAGGTTTAAGAATTCTTCAGAAAGATCTTGCAACCGGGCAATGTCGATGCGCTCATGCTCGATGGGTTCAAAGAAAGAGTCAATGATGTCGAGCAACAGGGCATTGAATTCACTGGGTGTATGGGTTGAGCTGAGTGTAGCTTGGGTTGCTGCGATGCGATTTGTAAAGCGCAAAAACCCCTCTAAAACGTCAAGGTTCTCGCTGTCCACAGGGTAGGGCGCGATGTCTTGAACTAAGGCATTGTCGTCGGTCATCACGCCCATCAGCAAACGATCGATGCCAAATCGCCAGGTAAACTGATGTTCTGCTGGAACCTCCCATCGATGAGCTTTTCGGTCAGCATCCCAAGCCCAGCGAATACCTGTTTCGTGGATCCAGGTTTTGATGCGTTTAAGGGCTTCAGCATCGATCTCAAATTTTCGAGCGATTGCTGGCACCTCGAGCCACTGCAGCACTTCTGATGCCGTCAATCTACTTTCGGGAAGCTTCAATAGATCGATAAAAGTGCGAAAGATATCCGAGGATTGATAATGATTTTGATCTGCAATCCCATAGGACATTTCATCCCCAAAAACCGCGTGAATCACCGGGAGGTACTCTTGGATGTTGGGCGCCATCACGATGATATCGCTGGGTTTCAAAGGGGTGTTTGTCAGGGCTCGATGAATGCTGTCGAGCAACACTTCCATCTCACGGAGTCGGGAGTGGCAACTGTGAAAAATCAAACTTTGATCACGTTCCCAATCCGGTAGGTGTAGGGTGTCAGAGGCTTCTGCTTCTCGGGCATGAAACAAATCATCTTGAATGACGTGCAGGCGCGAGTCCCTGCTCGGCAGAACAAAATGTTCCTCTGAGATGAGGTTGGGCTCAGCGGTGAGTAATTCGTGAAATTCCTGACCCTGGCGCCCAAGCGAAGATAGCAAAGGATTACCAAGAAAATAATAATCCTCAACAGCTTCAGAATTTTTGTCTTGACTGGCGATCCTGGTTTTTAATTTCTGTTTTTGCGCGCGTTTAGCGGAAACAATATCACCCCAGTAGGCTTCGCTGGGGTTCATGAAGTACAGGTCAACTTGGCAGTGATTGGCGAGTTGAGAAAAGGTTTCCAGATGCATGGGGGCTAAGCTGGCGAGGCCAAATAGACTGATTCGTTTCGGTAGTGCTGTATCGAGCTTTGGTGCTTGCAGTGCCTCAAGGAGTTTTTGGTGCAAGAAGGCTCGGTGGTTTTTCGCAAGATTCGGATCGGCGGCAACCAGGTGCTGCCAGAGCTTGGGTTGCCATCCGTACCGGTTCTGACCAACATTGATCTGGCCCGATTGCCAGGCCAACAACCAGTCCGGCCGATACAGCAGATAGTTTTCGAAGGCGGCGCTGATCTTTGCGGCCAGTTGAAAATACCGTAGATCGGCCTCGGATCCTTTCTCTAGGTAGGTCCGAATGCTGGGTTCCTCGAACGCCTCTAACACGTGCATCAGCCGGAAGGCTAAACCGCCGGCTTCGACGGGCTGTTGTTGCTGAAGTCCAAGGACCTGTTGATAGAGGAGCCATATAAACTGAGCGGGAAGTTGGCAGTTTATGTTGGCGGCAATGCCGAGTCGCTCCGCGGTCTGTAGCTTCAGCCACTGACCCGTGCCGAGGGATTGAACCAATACAATTTCCGGTTGTAGCGGGTCGCCTTGGCGAGCAGCGGACTGAAGACAGAACTGGGCTCCAAGCTGCTCAAGATCGTTTGATTGGATGAGGCGTAGCATCAAGCCTGATTCTGGGATTTTTGCTCATCGTAACCGAGGATGAACCGGGAGAAAACAGATGAAAAACATCTATCTCTCATCCTGATGAAGCGCGGTCTCTAGGGTCTTTGAATAAAAGGAGGTTTGCCGCCTTTTAGGTCGACCCGTCTCGCCCTCGATGGCCAAAATTGTTCTGTAAAATGGTGGTATCCGTTCGGCGTTGGGGCAATGATAGGGAGAGCAAAACCTAGGAGTGACAATGAACGATAGGATCATGGACGTGGCAGATCCCTATGCGCTTGAGTTGGATACGCTCAATGTTGCGCAGCCTCAGCTTTTTCAAGCCGATGCCCACTGGCGGTATTTTGAGCGTTTGCGCAATGAGGCGCCGGTTCATTATTGCCCTGAGAGCGACTTTGGTCCCTATTGGTCGGTAACCCGTTATCAGGATATTTTTACTGTGGACACAGATCCGCAGCGATTCTCCTCTGCTAAGGGAATCACCGTCGGCGGAGCGGCTGGAACCCCCGTCGCAAAAACCCATCCGGCTGCTGTACTCGAAGCTCAGAAACCACAGCAACAATTCGATGGCTTTGGAATGTTTATTGCGATGGACCCGCCAAAACATGATTTACAAAGATCGACAGTCACGGGTGTGGTTGCTCCGCCGAATCTTGCATTGATGGCCGGAACCATCCGCGAACGTGCCGCTAGCATTCTTGATGGACTGCCCGTCGGTGAATCTTTTGACTGGGTTGATCGAGTTTCGGTTGAGTTGACCACCCAAATGCTTGCAACTTTGTTCGACTTTCCGTTCGAAGATCGCCGGAAATTGACGCGTTGGAGCGACGTGGCTACCAACCCGCCCGGAACGGGCGTCACCGAGTCCGGCGAGCAGCGCAGAGCGGAGTTGATTGAATGCTTAGAGTATTTTACAGCGCTCTGGAATGAGCGCGTTAAAGCAAAGCCAAAAGGCGACTTGATTTCGATGCTTGCACATGGAGAGGCCACGAAAAATATGGTGCCCTTTGAGTTTTTAGGCAATCTACTGCTGCTGATTGTTGGCGGGAACGACACAACCAGGAATTCGATCTCTGGTGGTGTTTTGGCGCTCAATGAGAACCCGGCGGAATACGCCAAGCTTCGGAAAACCCCGGATTTGATACCCAATATGGTTTCGGAAATCATACGTTGGCAGACACCGCTTGCTCACATGCGCCGCACCACGACCCGCCCAGTGACTTTAAACGGGGTTGATATTCCCGAGGGTGAAAAAGTAGTGATGTGGTATGTCTCTGGAAATCGCGATGAGTCCGCCATTCCCCGAGCATCAGAATTTTTGATTGATCGTGAAAAAGCTCGTCAGCATTTGTCTTTTGGATTTGGCATTCATCGCTGTATGGGTAATCGTTTAGCGGAAATGCAGTTACGTATTCTTTGGGAGGAAATTCAAAAGCGCTTCCGATTCGTCGAAGTCATCGCCCCGCCACAGCGCACCTACTCGACCTTTGTGAAAGGCTATACCCAGATGCAGGTACAATTACATCCTTATTAGCCACTGGCCGTTTTTTGGATGAGCAATAGATGGGGCTAAAAAAATAATACTGAATGAAAAAAATTTTTGCGATGGATACGATGGTAAAAGTGCTCGGCTGTTCGTCGTGGCTTTTGATGCTTTCATGCAAACCCAGCCCTGTGAAAATTCAGCCCCAGTGAAAATGGTCAAAGGAGAGGTAGTATGAGTTCAGGATTTCATCACGTTGCATTTGCTTGTAAGGACCCCGAGGAAACGCGCCACTTCTATGAGGATTTGTTGGGTTTTCCCTTGATCCACACGGAAATCGATGGCAATGAAACCGGCGGTATGAAGCACCTATTTTTCGATTTAGGCGATGGCAGTTCCATGGCTTTTTTCTACCTTGAAGGTGATCGAGCCCCCAGTGACCACGGCACGGAGATTTCAACGGGGCTGGGTCTTCCCATTTGGGTTAACCACGTTGCCTTCAAAGCGAACATCGAAAGAAAGCAGCAGGTGAAAGACAGCCTGTCGCTGGCTGGGCTTAAGCCTCTGATGGAGGTCGATCATGATTGGTGTCAGAGCCTCTATTACATCGACCCCAATGGGATTATGGTCGAGTTCTGCGAGGATTCTCCAGGAATAGTGCCTGATCGTGAAAAGGCGTTAAAACTGCTTCAGGCTTAGCCGTCCTGCGGTGACCCAAAGCCAAGAGAGCGCCGCATGAGTCTCCGAGGTTTGTTCAAGAAGTTAATTTGTAGTGGGTTGAGAGAAAGTTGATAGGGAAAAACTGAATATTGTTAATCCAGTAAGCAATACTCCCTGCGCTTTTTGTTCAACGCTTGGAATTTGGACTAGGTTTGATGATTAAACCAAACACGCGCCGAATTCTGTTCAACAGCGCCCCGTAACCGTGTCTTAAACGCAGCCTTGAGCAGAGCCTTGAACAGAGTCGTGATAAGAAGACGTCGCGACAATTGAATGCGCCGCTGATAGACATGGCCCCCTAGATTTTTTGGTGTTAATGAGGAGGCACTCGAGAAACCCAAACGCGCCTTATTAATGACTTGCCGAAGCGCAGTCTCGGGTCGGAAGCAGAGGCCGACGAATCCGGTGTAAAAGCCAGTTGACCGGGGGTTCCATGGGTGTTTAAGATCAAGTAGGAGCTGGGTTGGTAATTTCCCATATTAGGGGGGTTACGAGCCAGTGGTAGAAGCTTGTTTTATCTGCAGAAGTTAACGTAATCGTCGCCGATGGCGTTTTACGGAATCTCAATAAAAGGGGTGGAGACATGGGGAACGGAATTAAGGGACTAGCAGTGATGCGACCGATTGTAGGTTTTAGTCTGGCACTAGGGTTTGCAGGGTTAGCGTTTGCAGAAGACGGTAAGCGCCAGATCGAAGAGGTGGTTGTGACGGCTGAAAAAGTCGAATCCACGGTCTCTGACACATCAATTTCGATTACAGCCTTCTCTGAAGAAGCCATTGAGGATTTCGGGATCCAGGGTGCTGACGAGCTCGTCAATTATATTCCCGCAACAACCCGCGATGCTTATGACATTCGAATCAGAGGGGTAGGGCGAAACTTCCGCGCTTTGGGGGGTGATCCTGGGGTTGCGACCTATTATAACGGTATTTATTCCCCAGACTTCGGGATCGCGGCCTCAGAGAATGGGCTTTATGACCTTGCGCGTGTCGAGGTGCTCCGAGGACCTCAGGGCACATTGTATGGTCGCAACTCGATCGGTGGTGCTCTTAACTACGTCACCAATAGCGCGACCTATGAGCCTGAAGGCGAAGTGCGAGTGCAAATGGGCGGATATGACACCAAAGAGCTTTATGCCATGGTCTCCGGAGGTTTAATCGACGATGTGCTGGCAGGCAGACTGACCGCGACCAAACGTGACCGCGACGGGCATCAAGAAGGCGTTAACGGCGCCCCAGACCTCGATTCCACCCATGACCGGAACGTCGCGCTGTCATTTTTGATAGATGTTAGCCCCGATATTTCAATTAAAGTGCGAGCCAACGACCGTCTTTCGGATCGCGCGATTGGGATCTTTGGCTATTTGGATGAGGGCCCGATGGGGATGCGTGGCCCAGCAACCGACTATGCTGCTTATGGTTTAAGGGCTGTTCCTGCGGGCACACCCGGCGCGCTCATGTATACCGACCCAGGTGCAGGGGCCACGATCTATGGATTGCCAGTAAGGCCCGGGATTGATGAGGCGGCTTCTGCGCAGCCGAATGCGGCTTTTGGCCGAACCGCTGGCAACGCGCTGTTTGGGACAAAGGATTCGGATAGCATGCTGGGCATGGTCAATAACTCGGGCGGAAACTGTGAGTGGCCCTATGAAAGCACGGAGTGTAACCACTCAAAATTTGAGCACATGTCGAGCAGCTTTGAGCTGACATGGGACATCAACGATGATATGTCCCTGAGCTACTTGTTTGGTACCAACGATTTTGAGTACACGTTCAACATTGATATTGATGGGTACGACAGTGATTTCTCTAAATACCGACAGACTGTCTTAGAGGACGTCTGGAATTACTCGCACGAGCTCCGCCTCCAGTTACAACTGGGTGATAAAATTTCCGTCACGTCGGGTTTGTTCAGTTTTACCGAAGCGCGTAATCAGAACTACTCGTTAACCAATAATACGCTGCGTTTTACCCAGGCAGCAGATTATGGTGACCTAGCAATCCCGACACCGACGCCACCGAATCTTTCGCTCATCGGGTTAGATGATGTGGACTTTGGTTTAGGTGGGCTAAGCTTTATGCAGTTACTTGGCGCTCTGACAGGACTACAACAGTCACCGGTGGGTATTGATAGTGCAGGGGATGGTCAGCAAGTTGCAGGCCTGTGGGGCGGTAGTGAAGACCTTTATCGTCACAAAAATAGAACGGTTAATGAGCAGGTTGCGTTCTTTACTCAGGCAACCTTTGAAATCAACGATCAGTTTGCCTTGGTCGCCGGTGTGCGATACGCCAAAGACGATAAGGACGCTCTCGAGCGTCGAACCGCCTACTACGAGTTGCCCGCCACTGCGGCAGGCGCGGGTGGTCTATTAGCTGGAATGAGCACCTTGCCGACGGCGATCATGCCGTTGTTGGGTTATGCTGAGGCACCAAACGTGGTTGCCAACGCTGCGCCATTCGCTGCACTGCCCCCAGAGGTTAATCCTTTTGGGCAAAACCTACTCTTTGTGCTGCATTCCGTTGGCGCTGTCACAGATCTCGCGTTGATGAATATCGCAACGGGTCGAGCGACATTTACCGGCGATGCGGCCAATCCCATTGCGCCCGTCTGTGACATTACCGATGCGAGCTGTGGATCACCTTTGCTGCTCCAGGGCTTACCTCTGTCATTTGCATGGAGAACATCAGATTCTGACAGTTGGTCTGACACAAACTTCAGGCTGAACCTTGATTGGACGCCCAATGACGATACCCTGATGTACTTCTCTGTAACAACGGGTTACCGGGCAGGTGGTTATTCTTTGGGGGTATTGGATGCGCGGGTTCAAACGGATGCGAGTTGTCTGAATACTGGATTTCTCCTCAACTGCTTGAAACCGGTCTCTTATGATAAAGAGACAGTCACAGCCTACGAAGTCGGTTATAAAGGCACCTTCATGGATGGTCGTGCACAAGTCAATGCAGCGGTTTATCGCTACGATTATGAAAACTACCAAGACCAGATTGATACCTTTGATTCGGCTAGAAATGCCTCCGTTGATACCGCGACGAACGCCGGTGATGCTGTGAACATGGGTGTTGAAATTGAAGGCACGTTCTTGATTGGCGATAATTTGACGCTCGGTGGTAATTACAGCTACACCGATACCGAATATAGTGAGTCCTATGAGGTAACCGAGCGCGATGATCCTTCATTGCCCAATTCTCTTTTTGCTTTTGCCTTGGATGAAAATGGTGATCGTGTAGTCACGCCAACTGGGAATGTTTTTAATCTCGCAGCTTATGTACGCGACGTGCAAGGGAATCCGCTCAAGCGTATTCCCAAGCATAAAGGCATTCTGTATGGAACTTATGAAGTTCCAACAACTAACGGAACCGTTGCCTTCAATGCGAGCTACAGTTACACCGGTGAGTATTGGTCTTCCGCTGTTCAGCGTGAGCTAGACCGAGTACCTTCACGCAAGCGAATTGATATGAGCATCAGTTGGAAAGACGATGCTAACCGATGGGCTGCCCGATTTTTCGTCGATAATGTTACGGACGAGCGTGTATTTAGAGGTTTTGGTACAGCGACTGAATCGAGTAACTATAGGTTCACGGGTGAGCGACTCTATCCTCGTTATTGGGGAATCGATGTCACTCGTCGTTTCGGTGGTTAAATCGCGGTAATGATAAAAAAAGGGCGCTCAGCGCCCTTTTTTTTTGATCAATAAACAGGCCAAAATTACCTCTGAAGAGCGGTGGGAGTATTCCAATGATTCGAACCATGATGGTTATGGCGACCGTATTATTTTGGTTGTTTAATCAGCAAGCTGCAGGTGCCAACACGACTGGGATAGAAGTTGAACCGGTTGCAGAGATTTCTAAGTCTGTGCGTGACCAGAGCACTCGAGCGATCGAGTTGCTTGAGGAAGTTGTGAATATTAATAGTGGAACGATGAATCACGCCGGTGTCAAAAGAGTGGCAGACGTGTTCGCGCGTGAACTCACTGCAATCGGATTTACATCAACGTGGCACTCTATGGAATCGGTCAATCGAGCCGGGCACCTCTTCGCAGAGTACGGTCAAGGCGGCGTTTGCCAGTTGTTGATCGGTCATCTCGATACGGTCTTCGAAGAAAACAGTTCGTTTCAACGCTTTGAGCGAGAGGGTGATATCGCGGTGGGCCCTGGTGTCAACGACATGAAAGGTGGGGACGTGGTCATCGTGCACGCATTAAAAGCGCTCAAGGAAACTGGCGCCCTTGATCGGGGACGCTACATTGTGGCGCTGATTGGGGATGAAGAGAAGTCGGGCTCCCCCAAAAGCGTGAGCCGGTTTCATCTCATTGAAGCAGCCAAAACTTGCGATGTCGCCCTCGGCTTCGAGTATGCTGCGGGCCTTAGCGCGGCGACAGTTGCGCGCCGAGGTTCATCCGGATGGACCCTTGAGGTTGAAGGCGTCCGAGCCCACTCGTCTCGCATCTTCAGTGAGCAGGTGGGTAGCGGTGCTATCTTTGAGGCAGCAAGAATTCTGTCCGCGTTTCACGATCAACTGAGCAACGAGCGCTATTTGACGTTTAATCCTGGGGTGATCGTTGGCGGTACCGAAATCGAATATGACCCAGCGCAGAACGCTGGTCAGGTCTTTGGTAAAACCAATGTGGTCGCGCAAACGGTCAAGGTGCAAGGAGGTCTCCGGACGCTCAGCCGAGCACAAGAATTGAGTGCTCGAGGCCGAATGCAGGCCATCACGACGCAGGACAATTTGCCGCAAACGTCAGCGCGCATCCGCTTTAATGATGGTTATCCACCGATGGCGCCCACGACAGGCAACTTAACGCTGCTCAAGATGCTCAACCAAGCCAGTGAAGATCTAGGCTATGGCTCGGTTGAGGCCTATGACCCGGGTCTTCGAGGCGCGGCAGACGTCTCGTTCGTTGCAGAACATGTTGACGCCATTGACGGGATTGGTGCGGAAGGTCGGGGCGCCCACGCGCTCAACGAGCAAATTGATCTCTCAACGTTGCCATTGTTAATTGAGCGGGCAGCACTCTTGATGTATCGGATTTCCCGCCTGGACGCCTGGAAAAAAACCGTCATTCGTCCTGAGTCTGCACCTTAAGATTAGGTGATAGAGTCGTGACCCAGGAGATGGTGTCGTCTGGGCCAGTCATCTCGTAACTGGGTCCCAGCAGGGTCACAGAGACAAAACCTGCTTGGAGCAGGGCACGATCCGTATTGGCCTGGCTATCTACTATGCTGTAACCGTTGCGCCAGAGACCGGTCTCTGATTGTGTAAAGTTGTTTGACAGGATCGACGTCGGTGCAAGGACTCCTGGCTGAATGCCCTTTGGCTCTATTCCCGTTGGAAAGTTGATATTAAGAAATTGGCCCTTGAGACGCAGTCTGTCATCGTCAATCATACCGGCCAAGAAGGTTGATGCCCAGATAAAGGTCTTAAGGGTGCTCGGAAATCCGGCCTGGGCTTCGGTCAGGTCAATCGCGGCTGAGCTCGCAATCGCGGGGAAACCCATTTGCACGGCGGTGACGGCGGCACCGACCGTACCAGAGATCATGGCATCCAGCCCTGCGTTTTGCCCGAAGTTAATACCCGAGACCACCAAATCAGGCGGGTTATTCTTAAGGATTTCGCCCAAGCCAAATCGGACTGCATCTCCCGGCGTCCCTGCAACTGACCAGACCTGATGATCGTGCGCTTTAAACGTGACTCCTTGGGTGCTGATGCTGGTGCCACTCCCGCTTTGATTGCTCTCGGGGGCTATCATGTAGACGTCGTGACCTGCTTTGATCAACGCGGCTCGAAGGGCCTGGATACCGGGTGCCAGGAAACCATCATCATTGGTGAGCATGATTTTTAAGGGTTTCGCTTGAGCGCTGCTTGCCATTAATAGCACTGCAACGAGGATTGAAAGAAAATATTTCATACAGGTTCCTAATCTTGGAGGGTTTTGGCGTAAACGGCTTCAAGTATGGCATGATCGATGAGAAAAGGAGAAAGCCATGGACTCGTTTGAAACCCTCACGCTAGAGCGACAGGGCGCGGTTTGTTTCGTCACCATCAATAACCCGCCCGTCAACGTGATGACGCCGAAATTGTATCAAGAACTTGTTGCAGCAACCGAGCAGTTAGAAAGGGACGAGGGCCTCAAGGTGGTTGTTTTTCAAAGTGCGGATCCAGATTTTTTTATTGCCCATTTTGATGTTTCAGCAATTTTGACCTTCCCTGCAGACACTCCGGCTGAGCGTGGGGAGACATTGACGCCCTTTCATCAAATGTGTGAACGGGTGCGAACGATGCCGAAAGCGACGATTGTGAAGATGGCGGGCCGGGCCGGGGGTGGCGGCAATGAATTTGCAGCTTCCTGCGACATGCGGTTTGGGGTCAGAAATAAAACCATCATTAACCAAATGGAAGTGCCCCTGGGTATTTTGCCCGGTGGCTCTGGGACCCAGCGGCTACCCCGTCTGGTTGGCCGGGGCCGCGCCCTTGAAATATGCCTCGGTGGAGACGATATCGATGCCACAACGTGCGAGCAGTGGGGTTATCTGAACCGTATTTTTGAATCGGCCGAGGAGATGAGCGAATTCGTGGATGCCCTCGCGCATAGAATTGCGAAGTGGCCAAAAGAGGCCATTGGGCTTTGCAAAGCATCAATTAACAACGCGGAAAAACCGATTGAGGAAGGCTTGCTTGAGGAGGCTTATCTGTTTCAGCAGACGCTTCGGACCGACGGGGCACAGAAAAATATGCGGCGCGCCCTGGAGCGCGGTTTGCAGACCCGGGAGGGCGAACAACAAATGGGCAAGCTGGCTGAACGTTTTGCCGAAGATTAGCGGTCCAGCATGGTGAAAGAGCCTGAGATCCAGATTCGAAAACTTGAACAGACCAGTCGCGCTGTGAGAGTGGACTGTGAATTTGGGCAGCTGGAATTTCGCTGCTTTGAGGGTCCGGTCGGCGCGGAAACACTGCTGTTGGTGCACGGCGGTTCAGGCTCGTGGTTACATTGGGTCCGCAACATTGATTTTCTGCGCCAGTACTTCAAGGTTTGGACGGTTGATCTACCTGGCCTTGGCGCCTCCGACGCCCTGGACGAGGGTTACACTGCGGAGGCGGCGATTACTGCCTTTGTGGAGGGCTGTAAAAACCTCGGTGAGCTGTCAAAGTTCCACTTGATTGCTTTCTCCTGGGGATGTGCGGTGTCAGCTCAGGCAGCCCTGGTGCTTTCGGAGTCAGTTCAATCAGTCACGCTGATTGGGCCGGCATCAATTGGTGACGTATCCCGAGCCGGCGGCATGAAACCCTTGCTTCGGCGGCGACCCAATATGTCTCCAGAGGAAACGCGGCATTTTCATCTCACCAATCTTGCGCATCTCATGATCTCAGATCCAGCGAGGATCGATGCCTTGGCATTGCACGTGCAGGTGATCAATACGGCCCAAGCGCGATTTAAAAGCCCTCAATTTGCCAAGAATACCATGGTGCTCGATGCAGTCGCGCAGCTTACGATGCCGGTTCAGGTGATCTACGGTGATTTAGACGGTCCGGCACTACCCGACGTGGCTGGAAAGCGGGATTTGTTTTTGGCGGCGAACCCGAAGGTTGTTTTTGAATTGGTGCAAGGCGCAGGACATTGGTTGGCGTTTGAGCGACCTGAGTTGTTCCACTCATTGGTGCTGAATTGGATGCAAAGGTTTGTCGAGGCCAGGCCGCGTCTTGAGCGTTAGGGTGCGCTCTGAGCAGCCTTTACCATGATCTCGGCAAGACGTGCGATGTCTTCAGATTCGGTTTGCCAATTGCAGATGCTCACTCGGATGACGCGCTTACCCTGCCAAGTTGCGCCGCTCAGCCAGACCTCTTCGGATTCTTGGATCAAAGCAAGCGCATGATTGGTCGCAGGATCGTTTTCAAGCGCGATCAGCACCTGATTAAAACCATCTTCGTTAAGGACCATGTAGTCGCTGGTTTCTAGATGGGCCTTGAGCTGTTGCGCGAGCCCCTGAAAGTGGTCGACCAATTCGCTGAGGCCTTGTCGACCGAGAAACTTGAGCGTAGCCCAAAGTTCGATTCCCCGGGCGCGTCGAGACATCTCCGGCGTGGCCATCATGCCGTCCCGGCCCTGATCGGTCATAAGGTAACTGGCACTTGAACTTAAGGCTCGAGACAAGACCATTGGGTGTCGGCATAAAACCACGCCTGAATCGTAGGGCACGTTAAGGGTTTTGTGGGCATCCACTGACCAAGAATCTGCAAGCGCCATGCCGTGGGTCAAATGCTGAAGCCGCCTGGATGCGGCAGCCCACAACCCAAAGGCGCCATCGATGTGTACCCAAGCGCCAGCGGCTTGGGCGGTTGGGATGAGCCGCTCGAAGGCATCGAAAGCACCGGTACAAACTTGACCTGCCTGCAGAATCAGCAAGCTCTTGGAATCCAAGCGGGGTAATGCATTCGGGTCGATGCGGCCTTGATCATCGGTTGCGAGCCAATGTATTTGATCCTCGCCAAACCCCGCAATTCGGAGCGCCTTTGGGATTGCGCTGTGTACCGAATCCGGTGCAAAAATTTTTAACGCCGGCGCTCCAAACAGGCCGCGCTGTTGGATTGACCAACCTGTCCGCTCTAAGAGATGGTCTCTGGCGGCGATCAGAGCACACAGGCTTGCAATCGAAGACCCACTGACCAGACCCACCGCGGTTTCGCTAGGAAACTCAAAAAGTTCGATCAACCAACGAGCAACGAGGCCCTCAAGCTTAGCGGCCACAGGCGACATCACCCCAAGGGCGCTGTTTTGATCCCAAGTGTCGCTGATCCATCGACTGGCCAATGCGACCGGTAGGCTGCCGCCAGTGACAAATCCGTAGTAATTGGGCCCGGTGGACCCGACTGTTGCTGGTGCGCCGTCGACCTCAAGCAGCTTGAGAATCTCGAATGGGTCAGATGACTGACTGGGCATCGGCTCATCAAAGTTGTTTAGCCGATCCAAAGCGATTTGGTTGGGTACGATCGGTTGATCACCGCGAGTTTGCAAATAGGTCTCAGCTTGAGCGAGTGCGGCTGGCAACAATGAGAGATTGAGGTTCAGCTGTGGGGCCGCAGACAACCATGAAAATGCCATCAGAGCTCCCAGCTCGGTGACCGGTGATGTGTGCTTTCGGGGGTAAAGTTCGGGAGCCCAAAAGCCACTAGATCAATCCCGGGACGCACTTAGTATTCCATGGCGGTATTTTCAAAACGAAAACCCTCTGGGTCCAGAATAAGGCGGTGCCGGGCACCTGGGGTTTCAACTTGGCTGAGCTCATAGCCAGCATCGCCTGACCACATCGCAACGCGAGTGCCAGCACTGTCCTTTGCGATTCGGGTTTCATAGATTCTAACGGGTTGTTGATGGAGTACGTTCATCAGGGTTTCTACGGGCTCATGCAAGGCAAGTTGGTGCAATGTGATCCAGGTCGGCGGAGCGAGGTCAATTTCGCCGTCTGCATGCCGCTGCAGAGCGTCCGCAGGTTTAATCCACTCATGATTTTGAATTTCATAGCCGTCGACATCAATGAGTTGATCAGCCTCTAGGATGGTGGCAAAAAACCAAGTTGCGTATCGTCTGGGTGTCCCTGCGGGTGGCGTCCAATGAGCGAACCAGGCAAAGTCTTGTTCCGAGACCTCAATGCCGGTCTCCTCCTTAGTTTCTCGCACGGCAGCTCGATGGGCGGCGGCGTTGACATCGCCATCGCTGGGATAGTCTTCAGGATCGATTCGTCCGCCGGGAAACACCCACATCCCGCCGAAGTGGACTTTCGAGGTTCGGTGGAGCATGAGGGTTTCGACACCGTGTTCACCCGCTCGCAAGACAACGACCGTGGCTGCAGGAATTGCAGGTGTTTCTTCCTGGTTGGGTTGGTCGGCAGTGCCATAGATATCGTTGCGGTGCTGTTCAGTCATGATTCAGTGTCCTAAGCGGTTGCGTTGCGTGCGGCGTAGCGAGGGGCCTCTCGAGCGACAACACCGTCGTCAGTCAACGCCAAGTGCGTTAACGTTTGCTCATCATGGTTCATACGCCACGACAACATCTTTTGCGCGAAGCGCAGCACGAGGGCCTGATACTCTGGCTCATCCGCTAAATTTCTGAGTTCTGAGGGGTCAGTCTCCAGATCAAAGAACAGAGGCGGTAGATTCGTAAAGTGAACGTACTTATATCGCTCGTCCCGAATGACGTTGAGGGTGCATTGATGGGGCGTCAGTCCCAGGCGCTGCTCGAGTGACTCACCGTTGACCACATCTCGAAAGTCATATTCCCAATGGGCCTCGCTCCGCCAATATGATTTGGGCTGTCCGGTTTCTATGAGTGGCAAGAGAGACTGGCCATCGCATTGCACCGGGATCGGAATACCAAGCCAATCGAGGAGCGTTGGCATAATATCGACATTCTCAGTAAAGAGATCGATTCCGTCAACGGGCTCGTCCGAGGATTTCAATCCGGGTGCGCTAATGATCAGTGGAATGTGATAAGAGGCATCAAAATATCCCAGTTTACCAAGGAGATGATGATCGCCAATTTGCTCGCCGTGATCGGAGGTAAAAATAATTAGAGTGTTGTCCCAATGGCCTTCGCGTTTGAGAAAATCAAACAGGCGGCCAAGATTGGTATCCACTTCGGTCATGAGTCCAAAGTAACTGCTCTTTAAGCGCGCGGTTTTTCGATCATCCGTTGGGGCGGCATAGTGCCGGTTTGCCAGCATTTCCCGTAGGAATGGGTGCTGAGAGGCTTCATCCTCGGGACTGTTGGCTCTTTTGAAATCGCCCAGTAACGCTGGGTCGTACAGGCTGTTGTAGGGAGCCGGCGCGACCCATGGCGGATGAGGCCTGAGCAGGGACAGATGCACACAAAACGACTGTTCCGCATCTTTGATATAGTCCATCACTGCATCGACCATGAAGGTGGTGTCATGATCCTCGGCAGGGATCGACAGCGCGGCGGCGTGGGGTAATCCAGTCTCATACTCTAAAGACTCTAATTTTTCGGTATATAGCCGCCAATTGGGCTCAGGAATCTCGTAACCCTTTGATTCAAGCCAATCCGCCCAAGCATCGGGAAAGGTGCCCATTTGGAGCAGGGGTTTAATCCCCGGCAGCGGGCCCTCATAAGAGGTTAAAATGGGATCATCTGGGCTGAGCTGGCGAGGATCATTGGCAGTATCCGTATAGCCAAATAACACCGGGTCATGGCCCTTGGCCCGAGCCTCCAGTGCCCAATTGGTGAAGCGCGCGTCAAGGGGGGTGCCATTGGTGCCCGAACGATGATTCTGCAAGTATTGGCCAGTATGAAGGCTTGCTCTTGAGGGGCCGCAAGGGACCGCATTGGCGTAATGGCGTTTAAATAAAACGCCCTCGCTGGCTAGAGCGTCAAGGTTGGGCGTTTGGACACGATGGCCAAGGCGAGACAGGCAATCGCCGCGCCATTGGTCAGCGGTAATAAAGAGGACGTTTTTCATCGTGTGCGGGCGTTGTGTTTCATGAGCCCAAAGTATGCCACAACCGGTCTTACCTTGCTGGCGAGCCCTAGGCGTCTGACGTATGATGCGTCCCTAAATTTCAGACAATCATCGCTTACGGAATAACAGTCACGGACACCGTTGGGAGTTTTTTTTGCGCCGATACGGCTGGGTCATATGGGTTTTTTCGACGTTGGGGTTTTTGTTCAGCGTACCCGGGCAAACCATGGGTATGGCGGTTTTCACTGACTACTTGATCGAAGCGCTGACCCTATCAAGAACAGAGCTTTCCATCGCTTATTTGGTCGGAACTCTGCTCTCAGCACTCTGTTTGCCGAGGGCGGGACGCCTTTTTGATGTGCACGGCGGCCGCGTCATGATGGCTGGATCGAGTATTCTCTTGGCTCTGGTGCTCCTGTATATCACTCAAGTGGCCGAGTTGCAGAGCTTCGCGGGAGGGTCTGTGGCCGCAGGTTGGTGCTTAATCCTGATCGGCTATTTTGGGGTGAGGTTTTTAGGTCAAGGGGTTTTGACCAGTGCCTCTCGCAACATCCTTCTGATTTGGTTTGTCAAGCGTCGCGGCCTCGTCAGCGGGGTTCGGGGTGTTTTTGTCTCGCTTGGGTTTGCGCTGGCGCCCCTTCTGATTGCGATGCTGATTGCTGCCCGAGGATGGCAAGGCGCACTTTGGGTGATGGCCATAGGACTGCTGCTCTTTGGTGTTTTGGCCTGGATTTTCGTACGTAGCGCACCCGAGGTAACCCCAGTCGCTCCCAGCACAAACCGGGGTGAGTCTGAAGGCTCGTCTCAATCGGGCCACACCTTGGCGGAGGTGAAGCGTTCCAGCCTGTTTTGGCTTTACGCGAGTAGCCTGTCAATACACGCGCTTTTCGGCACTGCGTTGACCTTCCACATTGTTTCTATTTTTGAACAGGCGGGTCGCAGTTCTGCCGAGGCCTTCGCTTATTTTCTGCCCGCGGCGGTATGCTCAACGGTGGTAAATTTGATTGGTGGTTATTGGGCGGACACGCGACGGTTGAAACCCTTCCTCATTGTTATGCTCGCAAGCTTCCTATTCGGTGCAGGCGGTCTCGTCATGCTTGATACAACTGCTGGGTATTGGTCACTTGCCATCGGATTTGGGTGTGGTGGCGGTCTGTGGGGGGTGATTTCAAACTTGGCGTTTGTGCGGTATTTTGGAACCCGTCACCTCGGCGAGGTCAGTGGTCTCAATACCGCACTAACGGTCTCAGCGAGTGCGGTGGGACCCGCAGTTTTTAGCCTTGGTCTCGACGGATGGGGCAGCTATGATCTTCCGATTTATCTCTGTATGACGGTTTTGATCGGGCTGCTGGTCTGGGCATGGGTGCAACCTGCCCCTGAGTGATTCCAAAAATCGGCCTGCGAGGATTGCGTTCGATTGCCTCGGGGAGAGGCAACCTGGCATTGCTGGTGCTGCCCATATGGTCCGGACAGAACCGAACTGCGGGGTGTAGAGGATGCGCAGTAGATGTGCCGATCCTTAATCTGCCTCTTCAAATTGACCTTTCGTTCCGGCGGGGAGTACAACTTTTAGGCTCCCCCGGGTAGCTGGAGTATAGACCTACTCGCGATAGAAGCACCCCGCCTGGATCAGAATTGAGCGCGAGTCTAATGCTTGGGATGCAGGACTCAGACTGGCTGGACTTGGATAGTTTTGTTGCCGAGGGTTCGAGCGCAGTCCAGAATCTCTTGGAATTTTTCCAGAACCATCAAAGGCATTTCTCTCCGTAAGGACTACGAGTTGATTGCGGCTGCAGGACTACTGCAGTCGTGAGACCGTGATTGATTTCAGGCTTCGAACGCCAAGCCCTAATGTTTTAAGCCGCTGCTCAAAAATCTCGAGCGGCGCTCCGATCTGACTTGGCGACCTAAGACAGGCGAGCACGCCGTTGGCATATTGCGCTGATTGCAATAAAAAGACAGCGCTGAATGACGCTTTAAATAAGGCAGTTTGCGCATTGAAAAAACTGCAAGCCAAGTGCGCTTCAAGATGATTTTGAACGAGTAGCCCCTCAGGTGTTGTTCGGTCAATCAGCGTCCTGAACCAGGCTGCGTGATCGTTCACGGGCCGCAGGGGGTCAATGGGGTCATCAAGGAAAATATCGTCGATGAGACAGTCGAAACGAGTGGTCTGCGACTCGATATAGTTGACAGCATCGGCGCAAATCAGTTCGAGATTGGGATACTGCAGATCAAAAAAAGTTCGCGCCAAACGGAGGTGGTGAGGATCGATCTCAATACCCTGAGCCCGTTGCCAGCCGGTAATTTTATGGAGTTGATGCAACACTGTGCCGCCTCCGACGCCCAAAACAAGAAAATTTTTAGGCGGTAGTCTGCACAGAAGTGCCGGCAGGCTCAGTAAATCCCAGACCGCACCTTGAAAAACGTGCCGGGGGTGCCACTGGGTGTGGAATGCACCGTTGGTGTAGAGTCTGATTGAGCGGCCCGCGGTTCTGACCTCATAGGTCCGCCCATCATGGATCTCTTTGGTTTTGACCGTCACGATAGCAGCTTAATTTGTCCTAACAGAGTTCGGGTGGCATCGTGCATCGACTGTGAGGGCTGCTCAAAAGCCTTCGCCAAATGCTTGCCCAATTCGACACCCCACTGATCAAAGGCATTGATGTTCCAAACGGCGCTGCAGGTGAAGACTTTATGCTCGTAAAGCGCGACCAGCATGCCAAGGGTTTCCGGTGTCAAAGCGGACATCATCAAGAGACTGCTGGGCCGGTTGCCAGGATAATCCCGGTGCAGGTTTTCCGGGTCAGGCTGCCCCAGCGCCAAAGCCGTTATTTGCGCCGCGAGATGCAGTCGTAGAACTCGATGCGGCTCTGGGTCTGAAAGCGGATCCCGGGTGAAACCTAAGAAATCGATGGGGACCAAGTGTTGTCCCTGATGTAGGAGTTGGAAGAACGCATGCTGGCCGTTGGTTCCAGTTTGCCCCCAGGTAATCAATCCGGTTGAGTAGTGCGCCGGTCCACCCTCACGCTGGGTGCTTTTGCCCAAGCTCTCCATATCCATCTGCTGTAAAAAGGCGGGGAACAGGTTCATACGTTCGCAATAAGGAATGATGGCTTGGGACTGAGACTTCAAAAAATTGCCATACCAGATGCTCAGCAGCGCCAGTACAACCGGGATATTTTCTCTAGGCGCTGTCTCAGTGAAATGTTGGTCCATGGTATTGGCACCAAGAAGCAAGGATTTGAAGGCTGAGAATCCGAGCTGTAGCGCAATGACCAGTCCAATGCTCGACCAGAGTGAGTAACGCCCGCCGATGTCTTCCCCAAAAGAAAAGATCTGTGCCCTTGGGACGCCGAGTGCAAGGGCCCGTTCGCTTGCTGTTGTGACCGCCGCCAGATGTCGGCCGCGGAGGTCTGGATTAGGGATTGCATCTTCTAGCCAAGCCAACGCGGCTTTCGCATTGAGCATTGTCTCTTGCGTGGTAAAGGTCTTGCTGGCGATGATGACGAGGGTGGTCTCTGGCTTGCATCGCTTTAAGGTTTGAGCGATCTCGGCCCCATCCACGTTGGATACAAAGTGGCTGGTAATTGGGCCAGGATGGGTTGGCGCCAGTGCTTGGCAGACCATTTTGGGTCCAAGGTCTGAGCCCCCAATACCAATGTTGATCACATCTTTGATGGGTTCACCACTCGCGCCGCAATGTTGACCGCCTCGAACGCGCTCGCTAAAGGTTTCGATTGCGGCCAAGGTTGGATCCGCTTTGATGAATTCTGGGGTTCTGATTCGCAGGTGCCCGACCGCACGATCCTCGGTCAGGTTGATCGCCTCACCGCTGAGGAGGCCAGCTCTCAGTGCTTTAAAAGGTGAAGCCTCGAGTAGGCGAATCAATTGATCGAAAATTTTTGTACTCATTCGATGATGACCGACATTGACCGTGAGTGGGCCCAGAGACAGGGTTGACAGAGCTTGCCAGTCCGAATCATCCATTGCTGATTGAATGGTGGGCACCGAGCTTGCAAGTGCCTCCAGAGATTGCCAAGCAGGATTGACGGATGGATCAAATGAAGAGGTCATAAGTCGGCCTAAAAAGTTTCAGTGTATCAATAATTTCGCTGTTTCTAGCGGTAGATTCCCTAACGAGCCCATAAAATGCGATCGATCGTCTTATTTACTGCTTTTACGGCGCCAAAAAAGCCTCGATGAATTAGAATAGGGTCTCGCCAGTTTTTAAAGAATGAAGGCATGTTGATTCTACGTTTTATCCTCGCCGCACTGTTGATGGTCAGCGTGATAGGGTTTTTTTATTTTGACGGGGGCGATTATCTGAGCTTTGCTTCTGTGCAAAGTCTCCAGGGTGTTTTGTTGGATCAAGTGGCGGCAGACCCGATGCTTGCAGCACTCGGCTTTGCAGCGATGTATGTCATGATCACGGCACTTTCTCTGCCCGGCGCTGCAATATTGACGTTGCTGGCGGGTGCATTGTTTGGGCTCATTGAAGGGCTGCTACTCGCCTCTTTCGCATCGACCTTGGGTGCAACCCTCGCAATGTTGGCAGCGCGATTTATTTTCAGGGATTGGGTGGCCCTTAAATTTCAGGACCGATTGCGCCGAATCAATGCGGGTATGGACAAAGATGGCGCCCGTTACCTATTGTCACTTCGTCTGGTCCCCGCCGTTCCTTTTTTCTTGATCAACCTGGCCATGGGTTTGACCCGAATTAGAGTCAGCACTTTTTTCTGGGTGTCGCAGCTCGGCATGCTCCCGGGAACACTGATTTATGTGAATGCAGGCGTTCAAATTGGTGCGCTTGAAAGCGCTTCGGGGATTTTGTCGATCGAGTTGATCGCCTCCTTAGTCCTGCTTGCGCTGCTGCCTTGGCTCATGAAATTTGGCCAGGCACGTCTTAAACTGTGGCGACAAATGAAACCTTACCCTAGACCCAAAACTTTTGATCGAGATCTCATCGTGATCGGGGCCGGGTCAGGCGGGCTTGTCACGGCGTTGATCGGGGCGGTGGTTGAAGCCAAAGTTACCTTAATCGAGGCCGGTGAGATGGGTGGCGACTGCCTGAACACCGGCTGTGTGCCGAGCAAATCCCTGATTCGCAGCGCTCGGCTCGCGCATGACATTGATGCTGGTGTGGCGCTGGGCGTTAGGGTTTCAGAAAAGCAGGTTGATTTTGAGACCGTGATGTCACGGGTCCAAGGTGTGATCGATGAAATTCGGCCAAATGATTCACCAGAGCGTTACCGCGAGATGGGCGTGGATGTGCGACTTGGACAGGGGCGAGTGCGTTCTCCTTATGAAGTTGAGGTGAATGGGGAGCGATTGACGACTCGTGCGATCATCATCGCCTCAGGGGCTTATCCAATCTTGCCGGCCATTGATGGTCTGGATCCTTCGTTTTGCATGACATCAGAGACAGTCTGGCAGCTGTCCGACCTACCCAAGCGGCTTGCCGTGGTGGGCGGAGGCCCAATCGGCGTTGAATTGGCGCAAAGCTTTGCGCGGTTAGGGTCAGAAGTGACTTTAATTGAGATGATGCCCCGACTCATGATGCGTGAGGATATTGATGTCTCTGTTTGCATTGAAGAGACATTGGCCGCAGAGGGAGTCAGGCTTAAAACCGGACATCGGGTGGTTTCAGCGGCTTCAGGCGAGGATGTGATTCTTCGGCTGGTTGATGAGCAAAATGGTGATGAAGTCTTGGTGCCCTGCGATGGGGTACTTTTTGCTCTAGGCCGAAAGCCGCGCACAACCGGCTTTGGCCTTGAGGATCTGGGGGTCGCGCTGACCGCCTCAGGTCACATTGAAGTGAACGATTATTTGCAGACGAACTACCCCAGCTTGTACGCCGTGGGCGATGTTGCGGGCCCCTATCAGTTTACCCATACGGCCTCGCACATGGCGTGGTATGCCGCAGTTAATGCGCTGTTCGGCACCTTCAAGCGGTTCAAGGTGGATTACCGGGTGGTTCCTTGGTGCACATTTTCTTCACCCGAAGTGGCCAGAGTTGGACTCAACGAAACCGAAGCCAATGCCGCGGGTTTAGCCTTTGAGACCACTCGGTTTGATGTGGCCGAGCTTGACCGCGCGAAGGCCGACGACGCGCGTCAAGGGTTTGTTAAAGTGCTCACAGTCCCCGGTTCGGATAAGATCTTAGGCGTGACCATTGTTAGCGAGCACGCGGGAGAGACGATCTCGGAATTCGTTCTCGCGATGAAATATAACCTTGGCCTTAAGAAGATCATGGGCACGATTCACATTTATCCGACCTGGTCGGAAATGAACAAATTCGCGGCGGGCGTCTGGCGACGCGCAAACAAGCCCGAACGATTCATGCCGCTCTTGGCTTGGTATCACCGAATTCGTCGAGGCGGAGGTTAGTAGCCTTGGTCGGTTAGATTCAGCAGTGGAAAGGCCGACAACACTGATGGCTCGGTGACCGCTGGGGCTGCTCGCACAAAGCTAGGATCGAGTTCCGAGAGTTTGGTCACGCCGCATAAGGCCATGGTTTCACAAATTTCATGACGAAGTATTTTAAGGCACTGCATTAAAGCTTCCGGGCCTCCTGCGGCCAATGCCCAGCCTTGAAGGCGGCCTAGCCCAACGGCGTCGGCGCCAAGTGCAATGGCCTTGACGACATCGGTGCCGCGATAAAATCCTCCATCAATCATCAAAGTAGCTTGGTTGCCAATGACGGCTTTAATTTCTGGCAAAAGATCCAGGCTCCCGAGACTTTGGTCAAGTTGACGACCGCCATGGTTCGATAGATAGACCACCTCGATACCGAGATCGATGGCTTTTTGGGCATCTAGGGGGTGATTAATGCCTTTTAAAATGATTGGCAGGTTGTATTTCTTCTTTAACCTCGCAACCTCGCGCCAATTCAGCTGTGCTTGAAATTTAAAATCCCCGGGTGAGGCTTGTGATGTGGGCACCACCCGCTTGGCGATATCGCGTTCTCGTCGACTTAAAACGGCGGTGTCGACGGTCAAGCAAAGCGCCTGATAGCCGCTTTCAATGACACGATCGACGATTTCGTCCACCCAGACCTCATCGCCCCGGACATACAGTTGATAGACTTTGGGGGCGTCTGACGCCGCAGCAATTTCCTCAAGGCTTGGGCTGCAAACGGAACTGGCCATGCTCATGATGCCAGCCTGTGAGGCGGCTAAGGCGGCGCCAGCGCCGCCTTGTGAATCGAATACTTGTAGGGACCCAATCGGTGCGAGCACCACGGGTAGAGCCAGAGGCTGCCCAAGTATCTCGCAGCTTGGGTCAACGGCTGTTACATCGCACAAGACCCTGGGGATCAACGCTTTTGTATCGATCGCGTGACGGTTGCGCCGAAGCGTCGTCTCGGTCTCTGTACCGCCGATCAGGTAATCCCAGTTGATCTGATTGAGACGAAGGTGCGCCGCCTTGACGAACTCGTGCAGGGTTTTAAAGGTTTGATCGGACATGTATGATTCTGCTCCTGAGGGTAGGGTGCTTGCCAGCGCCGGCAACACTCAACGTTCGGCTCTCGAATCACCTCGCAGAGCGGATAGAACGAGGTTACACAGATCAGTACAGGAGAAGCAAATGTCGAACAGTGTAGAAGAAGCGGCGGAGAGTGACCGCAAAACAGTGATATCGCTTGCCTTAACCATGGTGGGCTTTGGTGTCCTGACCGTGATCTTGATTGTGGCCGCCCTGGTCATTACTTAATCTGCAATCCAGCTAGACCTTGGCTCAATGAGAGGATGTCTCTCTAGTCGGTTCAGGGAGTGCTGTTGTACCCCCTGAAACGGTCCCTAAGCCCGCTAGAGGCGGGGGCAGCTTGGCGACAGGCCAGAAGTCTCATCCCTGGGAAGCATCTCAAAAATCAGCCGACCGCTTAGAAAGGGTTGGACAAAGCGTGGCTCATTCGTCCTCACCCCAAGGGCGGGATAGATCTTATCCGCGATCTGAAGACGAACCTTGGGATTGCGCTTTAGGGCCTCAAGCCATTTTCGCCCGGGCGCTGCATCGACAAAGAGTCGGCCTTCGATCAAAGTCACTCTCAGCCAGACGGAATAGGCGGCATCGCCTCGGGTCTCGAGTCTTAATAGGGTCGCGGTCTGCGCAAAAGCGAAGCTCTCTGTGATCTCCTCACAGCCGGTTAAAGCGCCGCCGGGTAGTGGGTTAAGACCCGCACAGGCACCCAGCCCAAGGGTCAATGCAAGGGTTAGGGCAGCCTGGCAGAATCGTCGTAGAGGCGAAGGTGAGCGGGTTGTTTCTCTGGAGCGCATCAATGTCGGGGATTGGTGTTTAAACCCAGATTTTGCGCCTCAATCGACTAGGTTAGAAGACCTTGCTTAATAGAAATTTTTCCTAAAGAAAGGTTTCCCAAAAAAAGGTTTTTTACAGGAGAATACTTTTGTGTGAAGGTTCTCGTTTGAAACTCTTTTAGAGAGACTTCTCAAAAACGATACGAAAAAGACGCAAGAACGGAGGTCAGTTGTGTTGAACCAATTTTTGAGGTGCGGCCTCGGAAGACTGCTCAACCTTGGTGTCCTGGTTGTGTTGTGTTTGCCTTTGTCACTGGCGGCGGAGCAGAGGAGTACTTTGCTCGAGGCAGCTCGTACGGTGATAGCCTCCGCAGGTTATCCAGCGCTGATCACCCTCGATGAACAAGGTCAACCCCGGGCGCGCACGGTCGATGCGTTTGAGCCGGATGACGACTTTGTGGTCTGGGTAGCGACACGCCCGGTGACCCGAAAGGTAAAGCAGATTAAGCAGCACCGCGCCGTGACGTTGTATTACTTCAGTGCCGAGCTTTCGAGCTATGTGACCCTGATGGGGGATGCATCGCTCGTCTCCGATACTGTCACCAAGCGCGCGATGCGCCGAGTGCAAGATCATGAAAAGCTTTATCCTCGCTTTCCTGATGACTATGTTCTGATCAAGGTGGTGCCGAAACGGCTTGAGGGCGTCTTGCCCGGTTTTCGGGGGGACGAAAACACCTGGGAACCAATTGGCGTTAACTTCCCTTAACGCGAGCACGTTGATACGCAAGCTGAAACCTAAAGCAAAGCCTAGAGTTCAAGACCCCTGAACTGGGGCCCCCGGAGGAACTTTGCCTCAAATGGTTTGTTTCAAAGGAGCCGGTTTAAAGCAGCAAGTGCAAAGCAATTAGTAAAAGCAATTAGTAAAAAGCAATTAGTACAAAACATTTCGTACAAAACGCGTCGTTCAAGGAACTGTCACGAATGACCGACGCCCTAGATTCGGATTCAAATCACCGCCTTGCTGCGCCGGTCGCAAAGCGCAAGGGGTGAGCATCGCGCGAGTCTGAATGATCGAATGCACAGCGGGCTCTCGAGAAGAGTCCTAGGGAGGGGAGACTCCCAAGAGTGGCGCTAGGACACCGGCTTGGGTCGAATTTCGATGACTTTGCCTTGGTCGCTGTCGGTGAGGAGATACAAAGCCCCATCGGGTCCTTCATGGATGGCTCTAATGCGCGCCTCAAACTCTCCAAACAAAGATTCGGAACTCGCAACCTCTGTTCCAGATAAGGCAATGCGTTTGACGTCTTGGTCCACCAGCGCGCTGATCATCAGGCTGCCTTGCCACTCTGGAAATAATCCGCCCTTGACAATCAAAAGGTGAGAGGGAGCAATGCTGGGTGTCCAAAAGTTGACAGGCGGGGTGATGCCCTCGGCCGAGGTCAGCGGAGTGATGCGCGCGCCTGAGTAGTTAATGCCAAACGATGTTGCTGGCCAGCCATAATTGTGGCCGGGGCGCACCCAATTGAGTTCGTCGCCGCCTTGGGGACCGTGCTCATGACTCCAGATTTGACCCCGGGCGTCGACTGCAAGCCCCTGAACATTCCTGTGACCAAAGCTGTAGACGTAGGGGTCTCCAAGCTGACCGTTCTCAAATGGGTTGCCTTCGGCGGGTGAGCCATCGCGATTGAGTCGCAGCACCTTCCCCATCTGATTAAAAGGGTCCTGCGCCGCTTCTCGATACTCAAAGCCATCTCCTGTGGTAAGCAGCAGGGTATTATCGGGCAAAAAGGCGAGTTTTCCACCGTAGTGGGCTGGCGTATCCTTTGAAGGGCTTACTCGAAAAATTTTGGTAACCTCTGTCAGCGTATCGCCCTTCAAAATGGCCGTATAGATCGCGGTCGCATTGGCTTGCGCTGGGCCCTCAGCGAGGGCGAGGTAGAGTTTTTGGTTTTGGTCAAAATTCGGATCACGAATCAGATCAAAATAGCCGCCCTGGCTTTCAACGTAAGTCTCTGGCGCACCACTGAGTGTGGTTTGATTTGAGGTCTCAAGATTGATGCGCTGAATGGTTCCAGAGCGGGTAGCAACCAGCAGGGTTTGGGCATCAGCAAACGTCATCGACCAAGGGAAGTTCAGGCCCTCTGCGACGGTTCGTGCCTCGTAATCCGCTTGTACGCAAAGCAGCGGCGTAAATAGTAAGGTGAATAGAAACCGTTTCATCGAAATTCCCCAAGCAGTGTTGGAGGGAGTATAACAGGCGTCGATCGAGATCGCAGAATGGTGAGCTTCCGCATTTTGGGGGGGAGGGCGCTGTTTTTGACTTGGGCCGGTGTAATTAATTAAAACCCTGGCGGACACATTTGCTACACTGCGATCAGGAAAAGCAACGAAGGGGATGGCATTGAGAATTATTGTAGGTTACGCGTTAGCGGTCTGCGCCGCTTATTTGGTGGGCTGCATAGTCGTGTCCCAGGGTAATATTGCGTCGGTTGTTGCACTGGGTTTTGATGTAACGCTCAGCCAGAGAGTCGACTCAGCAGTGCACGATATTATCAATATGACAGCAATCTATCTGCCCTTGATTGCCGTTGCATTTTTAATTGCGCTACCTGTCTCAGCGTTGGTCATCTCGCGGGTTCCGCATCTTAAGCGTCTAGGTTATGTTTTGGGTGGCTGCGTTGCTTTGATCGCGATTCACGTTATCTTAAAGATGGTGCTTGGATTATCTGGCGTCGCAACTACGCGCACTTTTGCTGGGCTTTTGGCTCAAGGTTTGGCGGGAGCCATTGGGGGTTATTGCTATTACCGGGCGGTGACATGGCGCCAGGCGGCAGCGGATTAAATCGGCAAAACCAGGGTGAATATGTGAGAGGTCGACGGGGGCCGAAGAAGCAGATCGGCATCAGGGACAACAGCCCCGAGCCCGTCGTTTCAAAAAATGCGACCTTTAATCGAGCTCTGAGATCGAGTGCACAACCTTCGTGACGATGCCATAGTCGATCGCTTCATCGACACTCATCCAATAATCCCGATCGGTGTCTTTTTCGACCTGTTCTAAGGGCCTTCCCGTCTCCTCCGAGATGATGCGGTTAATGCGTTCTTTTGTTTTCAGAATTTCTTCCATCTGAATCTTGATATCAGTGGCATTGCCTCGGGAGCCGCCGGAAGGTTGGTGGACGAGGTATCGAGTGTTGGGCAGCGAGAAGCGATTTTCTTTTTTAGCCGCAAGATAAATATTGGTTGCAGCGCTGGCGACCCATCCGGTTCCAATCACACGAACCGTGGGCTTGACGAATTTGATCATGTCGTAGATCACATCGCCTGATTCAACGTGTCCACCCGGAGAGCTGATGTACAGTGTAATCGGCTCGTCTCCATCGGCTGATAGCGCGAGTAATTGCTGGCTGACGGCGCGCGCCATTTTCTCATCGACTTGGCCAAAGACCGAAATCGAGCGAGATTTGAAAAGCTTCTCTTCGATAATGCTGCTTGAGGCGCTTTTAGGAGTGTCTTTTTCTTCTGCCATAACTGATCTCTTTACCGGTGGTGCGGGTCAAATAAAACAGCAAGCATACCAGCGCGCTGGTTGGGCCGCTATTGTTGTGAATGCTTATTTACGAAACCAATGGAAATTTGGTGCACCCTTCGGGCTCGGAGCGGCGAGATCATTGAGATCTCAGCAGCCACGAGGGTGTTCAGTCCAGCAAATGGTGCAAGGGTAAACAACGCTGAAGTTTAGCAGCGATTTGAGCCAGGCGAGCTCGATCTGAGTCCAATTGCCGGATGTGCACCGCCAGAGCAGATTGCTTGAGCATGTTGGGCAGCGGGTTGTTGGAGTTACGGGTCGTTGATGTCACGGGTTGTAGCGATGAAATGGCGGCAGAGCCTTGAAAGCGATGGATTCGATCTGCGCTGATCGATTTAGGTCAAACTTTGCCCGGAAGGCGATTAGTCGTGCAAGCGATAGAATTTTGAATTTGGTCCGGTTTGAGCCGAGTTTTTTAGCCCGAGCTCTCACTAGGGGTAGCCCAGGTAAAACCCAATTGAAAGAAGAAAATCGGCCAAAGCGGAGAGGGGATGACGGCCCCCAAGCACCTCGTGTTAGCATGTTGGGCAGTTAAATCAGTGACGGAGTGATGACCATGAAGCAGTTAAAGCTGGGGATGCAATTGGGCTATTGGGGTGCAGGTCCAGACCCGCGGATGGTGTCGGTTGCCCAAGAAGCCGAGCGTTTGGGGTTCGACGCGATTTTTACGGCGGAGGCCTGGGGTTCGGATGTTTTTACGCCCCTGTCTTGGATTGGGGCGCATACCGAGCGCATTCGCTTGGGTACTGCAGTGGCCCAGCTTTCGGCCCGCACGCCGACCGCGACCGCCATGGCCGCGCTGACCCTCGATCATTTATCCAAAGGAAGAATGATCCTCGGGTTAGGGGTTTCCGGTCCACAGGTTGTCGAAGGGTGGTATGGCGGGCCTTTTAGTAAGCCGCTGTCGAGAACCCGGGAATATGTCGACATCATCAGGCAGGTGATGCGACGGGAAGGTCCGGTTCAAAATGATGGGCCGCACTATCCGCTGCCCTACACTGGGGAGGGCGCTTGGGGCCTAGGAAAGCCGCTTAAGCCGATTACCCATCCCTTGCGCGCAGATATGCCGATCTTTCTTGGTGCCGAAGGTCCCAAAAATGTCACTATGGCTGCCGAAATCGCCGATGGTTGGCTGCCGCTTTACTACTCGCCGTATCGTCAAGAAGTCTATGCGGATCAAATCGCCAATCGTCCAGCACACTTCGAAATTATGCAGGGTCTGGCGGTGAACATTTGCGACGATGTTGAGGAAGGCTTGATCCCGGTTAAGTACAACCTTGCACTCTATATCGGTGGTATGGGAGCGAAAAGCAGGAACTTCCACACCGAGTTGATGGGGCGAATGGGCTTTGAGGCTGAAGCCCGTAAGATTCAGGATTTGTTTTTGGCCGGGAAAAAAGATGAGGCTTTTATGGCCGTTCCGAGTAGCTTTGCCGACGAAATTTCTTTGGTCGGGCCGGTTGATCGAATTAAAGATCGTTTGGATGCTTGGCGGGAATCTCCGGTCACGTCGTTGCTGGTAAGCACCAAAAATGTTGATCAAATGCGTCAGGTCGCTGAGTTGGTGCTGGGCTAACCTTGACGGACTGGCCCTATGGCATCAGGCGCGCCGAGCCGGAGGATGCTGCGCTGATCAGCTCGCGATTTAGCGCGCTGGTGGGCTCGGAGGGTGCCAAGCAAGTTGGGGCGTGGGCGGCTTGGTGTCAGCGGGAAGATCACTATCTGTATCTGCTTGAAAAGGATCAGCCCGAAGGGCTGATCGCCGTTCGCTCAGCTAAAGAGAAACTCGGCTCTGATGCTGCTCAAGCAGAGATCATTGCTTGGTATGTCGGCGAAACCGCTCGGGGCCACAACCTTGGACGCAAGCTACTGGTCCATGGCATTACGGTTGCTAAACGGCTCCAGTGCGATGAAGCCGTTTTATGGCTGCCACTCATGGCAGACCGCGCACATCGGGTCGCGGTGGCGGCCGGATTCTCCTTAGCCTTTAGCCGTGAAACAAACGCCGCCGAGGGTGTGGTCAAAGAATGCGGTCTGTGTCTTGAACTCACGGATTATTTTTAGATTGCGCCGGCTGCATCCGATAAGGCAAGCCGCTTTTTTTTGAGTTGATCTATGGTCCTAGCGAGAGCCATACACTCTGACATGATTGTATTCCGGGTATTCCTCGAGATCTGGCCAGGTTGTCGCGGTTTGTTGAGTCAGAAGTGTGTATCCTGGATGTTGAAAATTTTTAATTCTTGAGTCGGCGATCAAAACGGCACTGGCGGCTTTAGGCAGTGCGTCTAAAAATAAAAAGTTATCGCGGTCGTAGAGCACATCGGCGGCGATTACCAGATCAAGCGGGCTTGGCGCTTGTTGAAAATCATCGATCAGGGTGATTTCCACGTCATTGATTGCTGCATTGGTCTGGCAGGCCAGTCGCGCGTTGGGGTCGTTGTCGCAACAGACCACCGCGGCCGCGCCGGCGCGCTTTGCTGCGATTCCCACCACCCCCGAGCCGGCACCAAAATCAAGCACCGTTTTGCCTGCCACAATCTGGGGATTGCTTAGGATATGGGCCGCAAGAACCTGCCCGCTGGCCCAACAAAACGCCCAGTAGGCCGGCTCCGCCATGACCTTTTGGCTTAGGTGTTCAGGTAATGGTTCGGTAGGTAAGTTCTCTTCAAGCAGCGCAAGTCGCAAGCTAGGACACAGGGGCGGATGGGTAGGGACCAGCTCGTATCCTGGCAGCGTCTCATTGAGTTGCTTTTGAAGGGATTTTAGAAGACGGGATGATTCTGAATCCATTGGCTGGGTTGTTGTATCTTGGGAGTTCATCGCAAAGGGTTGCATCTCGCTTGGGGCTTGTGTTCTCTTTATAGCGCTTAGGTCCGGCGTTGAGTCAGCACCTAAGTCTCAGGCGTTCAGCAGTGACCGAGGATTCCGAGTCCCTGCCAAAGCAATGATCCATCTGGGTCATGCGCCGCAGAGTTTAACACCTTCACCATGATGACAGAGGAGACCTCAATATGCCGATCGATTTTACGTTTAGCCAGGAAGTGGAGGATGCGCGATTGTTAATGCGGAACTTTCTGCATGAAACAGTGAAACCCCAATTCGCCGCCATGCGCGAAAACAAAGAGGCGAGTCGGGATGACTGGTCCAAGCTCGTCAAATCCTTACGTCATACCGCAAAAACAGAGGGCTTTTGGTTGCCGCACATGCCTCAAGAGGTGGGCGGCATGGGGCTGGGTGTCACGGCGCTTGCCGCCGTCTCGGCAGAAGCAGCGAAAGTCCCGATGGGTCCCTATATTATCAACGCCCAAGCGCCGGACGAGGGCAATATGCATACGCTTCATCATTTCGCGACGGAATACCAGCGGGAGCATTTTTTAAAACCGCTGCTGGAAGGTACGGCGCGATCCTGCTTTTCAATGACGGAGCCTGAAGTCGCTGGCTCCGATCCAACCTTGATCCAGACATCCGCGGTTGAAGATGGCGACGATTGGGTGATCAATGGACACAAGTGGTTCACATCAGGCGCCGAGGGTGCTGATTTTGCTATTGTCATTGCTCGAACAGACCCAGATGCCGAAGTCCCCCAAGCGCGCAATTCGGCTTTTATCGTGCCGACTGCCTCTGAAGGCTTTGAAATTGTGAGAGACGTTGAAACCATGGGCGGCCGGCACAACCACCCAGAGATCAAGTACAACAATGTTCGGGTTCCCAAAACCCACTTGCTGGGGGAGCGGGGTGGTGGCCACAAATTGGGCCAAGTGCGACTTGGGCCGGCCCGCCTCGCGCATTGCATGCGTTGGCTCGGTCAAATCGAAATGGCGCTCGAAATGTTGATTGATCGCGCCCAGAAACGATTTGCACATGGAAGTTACCTGTCCGAAAAACAGAGTATCCAATGGATGATGTCGGATTCGGCCATGGAGCTCTACGCGTCTAAGCTAATGGTTTTGCATGCGGCCTATAAAATTGAACAGGGCCTTGAATTCAAGCAAGAGGTGTCGATGGCCAAGCACCATGTCGCCAATACATTATGGCGAGTGATCGACCGTGCGATGCAAGTTCACGGTGCGCTTGGGTATTCCACGGACACGCCTTTGGCGGGGATGATGCAACAGGCCCGTTGGGCGAGACTCGCCGATGGCGCCGATGAAGTACACCAAATGCGGATCGCAGAGCTGTTGATGCGCGCCTATAACGAGGATGGCAGTGTTAACCAGGCCGTTGGAGGGCTCCCTCTATGATGCGGAGCCCGGTCCTTTTTGGGCTGTTGTTGGGGCTCAGTCCGCTGTTTGGAATCGCCAGCGCCGAAGAAACAGCCCTTGATCTTGTCGCGCTTAAAAATGCAGTGTCAGCAGAACGGATCGAGCAGGATGTGAACCGACTCGTTGGCTTTGGAACCCGTCATACTTTATCGGAGACCGAGTCTGACAAACGGGGAATCGGTGCAGCACGTAGGTGGATTGCAGATGAGTTTGAAGCGATCTCGACCACCTGTGGAGGGTGCCTTGAGGTCCGAGTCAGTGGCGCTGTGATCTCTGGTGAGCCACGTATTCCAGAGCCGACCGAAGTGGTGAACGTGATCGCGATCCTTCGCGGCGCGAGTGATCCCGAGCGCTATGTGATGATGTCCGGGGATATTGATTCAAGGGTGAGCGACCCGCTGGATGCGGCCTCTGATTCCCCCGGGGCCAACGACAATGCATCCGGAATGGCCGGGGTGTTAGAGGCTGCGCGGGTGCTCAGCGGCCAGCCATTGGCTGCTAGCGTGGTTTTTGCTGGTTTATCAGGAGAAGAGCAGGGGCTTTTTGGCGGAAAAATTCTTGCCGCAGAAGCCAAAGCTGAGGGGTGGTATCTCGAAGGGGTGCTCAATAACGACATGATCGGGAATATTCAGGGAATAGATGGGGTCATTGATAACCAAACGGTTCGGGTCTTTTCAGAGGCAACCCGGGTATTAGAGACCGACGCGCAGCGGAGGCTCAGGCGTTTCACCGGCGGCGAGGTGGACAGTCCGTCGCGTAATTTGGCCCGGTATATTGACGCTTTGGCGCACCAGTATTTTGATGATCTTGATGTCATGATGATCTACCGTTTGGATCGCTTTGGCCGCGGCGGGCATCATCGACCTTTCAACGATGTGGGTTTTCCTGCGGTTCGGATTATGGAGACCCATGAACATTATGATCGCCAGCATCAGGATTTGAGAACGGAAGATGGGGTCATGTATGGCGATGTGTTGAGTGGGGTGAACTTTGATTACGCGAGAAAGGTCACGGCGCTGAATGTGGTGACCCTGGCATCGCTTGCGGCTGCGCCGGCGCCACCGAGCGGTGTGCTCATCGAGGGACAAGTCTCACCCGATACAACCCTTCAGTGGCAGCGGGTTTCTGGGGCCGCTGGCTATCGGGTGCATTGGCGGCTGACAACCGAGGCGCAATGGACCCATTCACGTTGGGTTGGAGATGTCGATGCAGCAACCCTTGAGAACGTTGTGATTGATAATTATTTGTTTGGGGTATCGAGTGTGAGCGAGGCTGGGTTTTCCTCGCCGGTTGTTTTCCCCGGGCCGATCGGGAGCTTTAAAACTGATGAATATTGAATCTGCTGGTGAGTCATTGCCATTGCTCGAAGGCATCAGAACGGCGCGCGCCATCCGGCGACTCAAACCCGATCCCGTGCCCATCGAACTGATCCGAAAAGTCTGCGAAGCAGGAACCTTTGCGCCGTCGGGAGGCAATCGTCAGCCCTGGCAGTTTATTGCGGTAACTGCGCCCGAACGACGGGCCTATATCGCTTCGCTGTATCGTGCGCGGTTTCGAGAATATATCCGTCCAGCGGTAGAGGCGGCCCTGGATCCGGCTTATCCGGACGCCAAGCGCCGCAATATGAAGGCCGCTATTTATCTCGCTGAACACCTTCATGAGGCGCCGGTTCATTTATTCGTCGCAGGTTGGACTCGGCGGGGAGCACCCCAGAGCCAAGCGCTGTTTCCAGCTATTCAAAATGTCTTGTTGGCGTGCCGCGCTGTTGGCCTCGGCGCGTCGCTGACCACGGCTCACCGCGCAGATGGCGAGGAAATTGATCGGTATTTGGGGTTGGATCCCGTCAAGACCCCGAGTATTGCCTTGATCCCGATCGGTTGGCCGAAAGGCAATTTTGGACGACCGACGCGCCGCAGCATTGATACGTGTTTCTTTGTCGATAGTGTGCCAGAACCATCGGATTGAGCCCGAGGCGCCTGGGGCGACCTCAAAGGGTTGTGTAGCGATACACGGGACCGTCTAGATCGCGCTGGACCTGGCCTCGATTCATGAGGCAATGAATATGAGCAATCGCCTCGCCAAGTGCCATAAACAGCGTGTGGTTTTCGAGTTTTCGCTCGAAAAGTGCTGGCAAGAGATCGATGGCGACAGTTGGTTGGGTGCAACCTTCAAGCACAATGTCCATGCGGTGCTCATGGTGGGCGGTGAGTTCGTCGAGGCGTTCTCCGACGCCATAAAAAGGCTCGTTGTGCGCTGGCAGTATCAAGGTTTCTTCAGGGATCAGTGCTCTGAATTTCTCATGGGAGGCCAGCCATTCTGTCATTGGATCGGCCTCGGGTTCGGTTGGATGAACGGAGACGTTGGACGTGATAATCGGCAGTATTTGGTCGCCCGACAGCAGCAAACGCTTTGCCTTACTGTAAAGACAGACGTGTTCGGGTGAGTGGCCACTGCCAACCACGATGTCCCAAGTGGTTTTGCCTATGGTGATTTGATCACCGTCCTTGAGCCGCTTATAGCTGCGCGGCATGGGTAGGTCATCAGGTTCTGGCGCGAAGTTACTGCGTGCTTCGCTCATGGCATCCATCAAGGCCTGGGAAATACCGCCACGAAGAAAGAAATCTGACATATGCCATGATCCCTTCTCTTGCATCGAGTAATTCATCATTCGAGCCTGGTAATACTCGCCATAGCTCATTAGCAAGGGGGCTCTAAAGTGTTCAGAGATGAACCCTGCTTGTCCGGTATGATCGGGGTGCATGTGCGTACAGAGGATCTGATCGATTGGCTTGCCGCCAAGGCAACGGTCGAAAATGGTCTTCCACAATTTGGAGGTTTCTTCTCCTCGAATGCCGGTGTCGATCACTGTCCAGCCGGTCTGCCCCTCGAGCAGGTAGAGGTTGATATGGTCCAGGGACATAGGCAATGGCATGCGCAGCCAAAAAACACCTTCCGCCACCTCAATGGTCTCTCCAGGTGCCGGGACGTTGGGAATTGGATACTCAAGCATGGGGATTCATCGTTTTAAAGCAGCCACGATGATACATGAAAGTGCTCAAGCGTGCTGTTTATGTGTGATTGGTGAAGACGTCTAAATAATAAGTATCTGCTGTTTTCTTAATGTAGCCTGCCGAAGGGGTCGCGAAATGCGTTCCAATGATCAGGATCTGGGAATCGCTGTGCTCTGCCAGCAAACGCTTCCGTGTCTCGATAGCCGCGGTTGAGTCAAAATCGGCACTGCTGGACCAATCCAATTGCTCAATTTGGCAGGGGTGGTGAATGCAATCACCGGTAATGAGTGCTTGCTCACCCTCAGATTCAATCCGAATGCTGACGTGCCCGGGCGTATGTCCGGGTGTGGATTCAAGTCGGACCTCCTGGCAGACACGATGATCAGAAGCGACAAGGTCGACAAGTCCAGCCTCAAGCACTGGTTGAATAGAATCGCCCATAATGTCTTCGCTCAAGGTCCCAGGGTCGACTTCGGACCAATACTGAAACTCTTGCTCTCCGATGAGATAGCGCGCGTTGGGGAAGGTAGGAACCCAGATGCCATCTATCAGCCGAGTATTCCAGCCAACGTGATCGACATGTAAGTGGGTGCACATGATGGTGTCAAACTGCTCTGGAACGTATCCAGCTTTTTCGAGTTCCTCAAGGAAGGGGCCGTGGCGAAGATTCCATGCGGGTATGCTACGAATCTTGTCATTACCAATACAGGTATCAACCAACATCAATCGCTCTGGTGTTTCGATGACGAGGGCATGCACGCTCATGATCAGTTTGCCATCCTCAGTGGCAAAGTGAGGCACCATCCACTGCATTGGTTTTACAGCTTCTGGCGTTGCTTGGGGCAATATAAACCGTGTGCCCCCCGCAACTTCGAGCTCGATAATTCGAGTCACCTTGACCTTGCCGATCTGCCATTGTTGCATGGAGCTGCCTCTCGTTTGGGCGGGATTAGGGTTCGGCCTGGCTGGTGCCTGCTGCATTTTTGAGCGTTTCGAAGCGAGCAGTGCTGCAAGCCGCAGAGCAATAAAATTCCTGTCGGTCGCTTGGGTAGGCTTTTAAGAGCGCCTTAATGTCCGGCGTCGTGTAATAGATGGGCACAGGCACAGGCCGGTCGCATTGTGCGCATTGATGCGTCATGAGTTTGGCCTTGGAAGTCGATTAAGGGGCAGCGTCACCGTGTTCATTGAATGGAATGGATCAAATCGGTGGCCTCAGCCAGGGTTTCCGTTCGCTCCCGCCAGTTTTGCCCAGAGGTGCTAATCCGAAGCGTATTAACCCCAGCCTTGGCGTAGGCTTTAACGCGGTCAATGATCATCTCTCGGGTTCCAATGAGATTCGTGTTTAAGACCATCTCATCAGGAACGGCTCTAATCGCTGCTTCTTTGTCGCCATTGACCCACAGTGACTGTACTTTAACAGCGGCCTCTTCATAGCCTGCTCGTTTAAATGCATCATTATAAAAGTTAGTCTGAGCCGAACCCATGCCGCCCAGCGTGAAGGCCATCGCGGGTCTTCTAGCGTTGATCAGTTTCTCAACATCGTCATCGATTTCAAAGCTACCACCGACTTGAATGTCGATATCCGCCATGGTTCGCCCGGAGGTTTGTAGACCTTTCCTAAGCGGTTCTAAGAAGATGTCCGCCTGCTCAGGAATGAAGGATGTACCCAACCATCCACGAGCGACTTCGCCGGTGAGTTCCATCGCTTTGGGCCCGAGGGTCGCCAGATAAATCGGCAAGTCAGGCTGGGGCGGTTGCGATAAGCGAATGGGCTTACCCTCACCCCCCGGTCTGGGTAGAACATAGTGCTTTCCTTGATAGGCGACTCGCTCGCTCGATAGACCCAGTTGGATAATATCCACACACTCTCTCAGTCGGGACAGGGGTTTTGCGAAGGCTGCTCCATGGAGTCCTTCCACAACTTGGGGTCCCGAGACGCCTAGCCCCAATACAAATCGATTCTTTGAAACTGTTCGCAGGCTTTGGGCTGTCATGGCAATCATGGGTGGGACACGCGCACTGATTTGCATGATCCCTGTGCCAAGCTTGATGTGTTGGGTCTTCGCCGCGAGGTAGGCCAAGGGTACAATCGCATCCATGCCCCAGGCCTCAGCAGACCAGACATAGTCAACCCCCATCTGATCTGCGGCGATGGTGTAGTCGACCAGCTCATCCCAATCATCGCCGTTGTAGTACGCACTGCCTATACCAATTGCAACTTTCATATTGAATCTCGTTTGGTTCGAACTTGAATATAACAAATTAGACCAGGCTTGTAGTTAAGCCGACCTAAAAAAGGTAAATTGTTGTTAATCAGTAACTTTTATGTCTGTTGTCTAGGCGATCAGCCCAGGAAGCAGAGAGACTTTGATATGCCCGACCAACTCAGCAGCGCGCTTCAGAAGATTAAATCTGATGCAGAGACTTTTTTGCAGGTAGAGATAAAGCCGCGGGAACTGCGGGTTGAAGCAGGGGAGGACCCCGATCAGGTCGCGGTTGAGGTGCGTGAGGCTTCCAAATTGGCGGGTTACTTTTATAAAACGCAACCAGAAGCCTATGGCGGCCGCCCGGCGAGCGTTCTAGAGCTCACGATGTTACGGGAGCTATGGGCCAGTGCCAATGCCCCTCTGACACGGTATATTTTTGGGCCTGGACCTGGCTTGCTGCATCACGCTCAAGGGGATCTCAAATCCGCGTATCTCGATCCGCTGCTCGCTGGAACCCGACGAGGCGCGTTTGGATTTACAGAGCCTGACAACGCTGTAAGACCCACGTGGGCAGTTGTCGAAAATGACTCGTTGATGATTACCGGCCAGAAATCTTATGTCACCGGGGGGGAGACTGCTGACTTCTTGTCGATTCTGGTGAATGTTGAGGATCCCAGCGGCAAAAAATTGGGTACTGCGATGGTGGTAGTCGATCGAACCGCGCCAGGGGTCATTATGGATAGCACATTTAGTTCTATGGAGGGTGGTGGTCACGCATCCTTTAGGTTTGAGTCGGTTCGCGTGCCGCTCTGGCACGTGGTGGGTGAGTTGGGAGAGGGCATGCCAAGAGCGCTCGCCAACATCGGCAATGTGCGACTGATGGTTGCGGCGGAGGCGATGGGCATGAGCCAGTGGGCGATTCGTTACGTTGCGGAGCATCTCTTGGCCCCGCACCGGACCGGAACGCCTTTGGGTAACAAAGAGGGTGTTCGGCTGCGCTATGCTGAGCTTAGGATTCAGACCTTTGCAGCCCGGAGCGTATTGTACCGGGCTGCGAGGCTCGTTGATGAGGCGGAAAACAGCGTCAATGAAGTGATTGCAGCCAAGGTGTTTTGCACCGAAGTCGCTGGGTCTGTTGTGGATTGGGCTGTACAGTTGGTGGGCGGGCAGGCGCTGGTGGTGGGCCATCCTCTAGAATCTCTCTACCGGAGAGTGCGGTCTTTACGCTTGGTGGAGGGCGCAAATGATCTCCTACGGTTGAATTTGGCCAAAGGCGATTTGGAACTTGGAAAAGGGAGATTGTAATGGCGGAAGAAAACGAGATCACGGAACCGTCGAAAGAACGCAGTATGCGCAAAGTAGCGCTGACGTCCTTGTCTGGGACAAGTATTGAATGGTATGACTTTTTTTTATACGGGACCGCCGCTGCGGTGATCTTTCCCACCGCATTTTTTCCTGAGGATCTGCCAACGATGGTGGTGCTGATCGCTTCGTTCAGCACTTTCGCGGTGGGTTTTGTGGCACGTCCACTGGGCGGCGTCATTTTTGGTCATTACGGAGATCGTGTTGGCCGGAAAAAAACGTTGGTGGTGGCCTTGATGATGATGGGCGTGGCAACGACCCTGATTGGCTTGCTCCCGACCTATGCGAGTATTGGCGTTTTAGCACCCTTGATGCTTGTTTTGCTGAGATTTGTCCAGGGTTTGGCCATCGGGGGACAGTGGGGCGGCGCGATGCTGCTGGTCACGGAAAACGCTCCGGTTGAAAAGCGGGGTTGGTATGGCGCTTACGCTCAAGCCGGCGCCCCGGTTGGGGTCATACTAGCGAACCTGGCATTTTTGGGGGTGAGTGCCGGGTTAACCGAAGAGGAATTCATGGATTGGGGCTGGAGACTCCCGTTCATCGCCAGTTTTGTGCTGATTATTATCTCGATGTACGTGCAGTTGAAGCTTGAAGATACGCCTGCGTTCAAAGCGTTAGCCGAAAGCAAAACAGAAAATCCAGACGAGGCCTCTGGGCTTGAAAAATCTCCGGTAGCCGAAGTCATCCGTCGTTACCCTAAGCGGATTGTTCTAGCGGCAGGGGCTTTCCTGTCAATTCAGGTCACCTTCTATATTTTGATCGCGTTTATCGTCGCTTATGGGGTGAACTCGCCGACCGTCGAGCTCTCTCGTGATGTCATGCTGACCGCGGTACTCATAGCGGCCGCAATCATGGTCCCCACCCAGTTTTATTTCTCCGGCCTATCAGACCGGATTGGCCGTAAGCGGGTGTATCAATGGGGTGCCATTTTAACGGGGTTGTGGGGATTTGCTCTGTTTCCGCTAATTGATACCGGGAGTCCCTACGCGATTGTTTTGGCAGTGTCATTGGGTTTGGTATTTTTGGGGATGCAGTATGGGCCCCAGGCTGCATTTTTCACCGAGCTCTTTAGCACCGAAGTACGTTACTCTGGTGCTTCGTTGGGCTACCAGTTAGGAGCAATCGTCGGCGGTGCATTGGCCCCAACCATCGCAGTTTTGTTGTGGAACAATTTTGGGATTTTTTACGTGTCGCTCTACATTGCCCTAGCAGCCGCGCTGACACTACTGTCGCTCTCAGCGCTGACCGAAACCCAGGGAAAAGACCTTACAGAATAAAAAGGCTCGCAGATTAAAAGATCTCGCAGCATAAATAGAGCGCCGAAAATGTCGCTAAAGCGCAATCTTCGATCAGGTAGGGTCAGCAGTGTCTGCGCTGACGGGGATACCATCGGCGGCAGAGGGTTGTTCGTTTGAGGCAAGGTCTTCGCAGGTCCAGCCCAAAGATTGGAACTTTTCGGCCAATGCTTTGACACGGGCTTCACAGTAGCCGATCTCTCGAGCGGCGCGCCAGGGAAATGAGATCTCTTGCTCAGGGGTTTTGACGTAGCGCACCTGACAGGGCACCTGTGCAGGGGGTTGCTCGTAAACCACGCTGATCTTCCGTTCGAGCTGGCCCAGGCGACAAATGGCATCGGCGGATAAGTGGAGTGGCGCCAGAATGAGCATTAGACCAATGAGTTTTGCAGTCATGGACGATACCCGAACTGGCTACCGCCGGTTTGCAGCGCTCCATAGGCAAGATTAGCCCAATGACACAGGTGTGATCGGGTTGAGGCGGGTTCAATGATATCCTCAATTTCGAAAAACTCAGCAGACCGAAACGGTGACCGGACCCGATTTAACCGGTCTTTGATCTCCGCAAGATGACCCTCAGGGTCCGCCGCCGCGGCGAGCTCCGCTTTATAGGCAACCTCAATGCCGCCCTCAATCGGCAGCGAACCCCAGTCCCCGGAAGGCCAAGCAAAACGAAAGTGGTGCGCACCCGGTTTTGTATTGGCGGCGCCGGCAACGCCAAATGCCTTTCTGACCACAACGCTACAAAACGGTACCGTCGCTTGTCCGAGTGCCGCAAAAGCCGTGGAGCCCAACCGGATCGTGCCAGTTTCCTCAGATTGCTTGCCGATTAAAAATCCAGGACAGTCGACCAAGTGAACAAGCGGTAGATGAAAAGTCGAAGCGAGGTCGCAGAGACGAATGAGTTTTCGGCAAGCATCGGCAGTCCAAGCGCCCCCGTAGATCATGGGGTCCTCTGCAAATAGAGCAACCGAAATGCCATCAAGGCGCGCGAGGCCGGTGATGATCGATTTGCCCCATTGTCGCCCAATTTCAAAAAACGAATCTGCATCAACAATCTCTGTGATGGCCCGTCGCATCTTGTAGACCTTTCGCGGGTTTTTTGGCACCAGATCATTTAACAGATCACTACGACGGTCCGTAGGGTCTAGGCAGGTCAAGCGCTCTGGTAGCTCATCGACATGGTTCGGCAGGTAACTTAAAAATTGTTGGGCAAGGCTAAAGGCTTCTGCTTCAGATGAGGCCTCATCATCGATTGAACCATTGCGGGTATGAATTCGGCTTGATCCAAGCTCCTCTTTGGAAACTTCGCCCAAGCTTGCCCAATCCACCAAGGCGGGCCCGGCGATCATCATTTGAGCGGTGTCTTTAACAATGACCGAGTAATGCGCGGTTGTCACTCTGGCGGCGCCAATGCCAGCGACGCTGCCTAAAGCCAAAGATACAGAAGGTGCCACCGCAAGGTGTTGCACAATCGTCTCCCAGCCTGCGACTCGGGGAATATAAGTGCGGCCCGCCATTTCAATCGTCTTCACAGAGCCGCCACCGCCCATGCCATCGATGAGCCTGACGTGAGGTAGCTTGAGTTCCAGCGCAAGACCTTCGGCTTGATGCCGTTTCCCGGCGATGGAAGCATCTGCGGATCCCCCTCGGACGGTAAAGTCGTCTCCTGACACGATGACGGGACGTCCATTGATCGCGGCTGTTCCAAAGATAAAGTTCGAGGGTGTGAAGGCGGTTAAGTTTCCGGCGTCATCATATTCTCCGACCCCCGCCAGTTTCCCAACTTCATGAAAGGAACCTGGATCAACAATCGCGTCGATCCTTTGCCGAATCGTTAACTTACCAAAGTGATGTTGTCGAGCGACTTTCTCAGTGCCCCCCATGGCTTCAGCAAGCTCGCCGCGTGCGGTTAACTCTTGCAGTTCTTCTTCCCAACTCATGTGCATGCTCACGACGACGTAGATCTCAAGAATACCTAGCGGTTCTGGTCTATTCAATTGAAAGCACGCTATCATCACGGCTGATGAAGGAGCAACCATGACTGAAAAAGAATATCGACAAACCCGATTCACCCGACCAGCAGGCGCAACGGAGATTTTATTGGTGCGTCACGGTGAGTCCCGCGCGGCACGTGTTGATGAGCCATTTCCATTGGTTGATGGACAGGGGGATCCTGAACTTGCGCCCCAAGGGCGCAATCAAGCAGAACTGGTAGGTGCGCGTCTAAGCGCGCTTCCGATCGATGCGGTTTACGTCACCAAGTTGCAGCGGACCTCTGAAACCGCGGCACCGCTGTGCAGGCTGACAGGACTGGTTCCTACGTTAAACCCGGATCTTCACGAGGTGCATCTTGGAGACTGGGAGGGCGGAGTTTTACGGATTAAAGCCCATGAGAATCATCCCATTTACCAACGGATGCATGCCGAGGGACGCTGGGACGTGATTCCTGGAGCAGAACCCTCGGCCGACTTTGAGCAGCGCTTGATGCGAGGCATTCGTGATATCGCCAGTGCTCATCCAGATCAGTTGGTCGCTGTTTTTGTTCATGGTGGGGTCATTGGTCAGATTCTGGAAACGGTGACTCGTGCGTCGGCGTTTTCTTTCAGCGGCGCAGACAATGGGTCGATCAGTCATATCGTTGTTCAATCTGAAGCTATTACCTTGCGCCGATTTAACGACACCGCCCATCTCGTTGACGAAGATCCGATGGCCGGAGCCCAGCTACCGACCTAGCCCTCCGAGCGTTGACGGCATCGGTCGGACAAACACCACAATGCTTTTGACGGTTTTTTTCAGGCGGGATTAAGGTTGTTGAGTGGTGGATCTAGATTGTCGTCTTTGGCCAAGACTTGCCTGATCGCCCCGCACCGGATCGATACTCGACTACGCTGCATCACAAAGCAATGCGTCAAGCGATCGAGAATCGCGGAGGGGTCTGCTGCCTGCATCATCTTAGGGTTGGCGGTTTTTGCGGGCGGCTCGCTCGAATAAGCCACTGATTCAGCGCAATAATGACTGCATTCAGCGCAACAATAACTGCAAGAAGAGGGATCGGGTCAGTGCAGGTGTGTCGTATAATTTAGGGCAATCGAAAGGAAGAGGGACAACTTGGAATCCCAGGGCTTTTTAGAAGAATTCCGCGAGCAAGGCTTTGTCGTTGCGCCGAGGCTCGCACCCCTGGAGGTGCTTGAGGCGCTTCAAAGGCTTGCGAATGGACATTTGGCGGAAGATCTTGCGCCCATCGAATTTGAGGTGGATGTGCAATACCCGGGAGCTCCCAAAGGCCACGATGCACCGGGTGCGAACACAGCAAGACGGTTGCTGCAGGCTTACAGCCGCGATCAAGCCTTCAGGCAGTGGGCAACGAGCGATGGGGTCAAGACACGATTACAAGCACTGCTCGAGTGTGATGAGGTTCGCTTGTCTCAGTGCCACCACAATTGCGTGATGACCAAGCAGCCGGGGTTTTCATCAGCGACCCTGTGGCATCAGGATAATCGCTACTGGTCTTTTGATCAGGAGAACCTGGTTAGCGTTTGGCTGGCCCTAACCGACGAGGACGAGCAAAACGGCTGTCTCTGCGTCATCCCCGGGAGTCATCGAATGACCATCTCGCCGGAGTGCTTTGACTCGGCACTGTTTCTTCGGACTGATGCGCCGGTCAATCGTCACATGATTGCGGCATCGGTCGCTGTTCCACTTCGGGCTGGCGATGTGTTGTTTTTTCACAGCAGGCTCTTTCATGCGGCGGGACGTAACGAGACTGACGAGACCAAACTCTCTTTGGTGTATACCTATCACGCTGAGAGCAATCGGCCGGTGGCGGGTACGCGATCGGCTCGATTTCCGAGTATTGCGCTTTAGGGCGCGTCGGCGCGATCCGGGGTTGCGAGAGATCCCATCATTTCCTCAAGCAGCGGAAGTCGTGAGTGGCCACGGCGCCAGGCAAAACCAATGTCTCGATGAAATTGATGGCCCGGTAAAGGATGGTGGCTGATTTCGGTGCCATTTAAGATTCCAGCATCGATGGCCATTTGGGGCAAGATCGTGACGCCGATATCGCTGTCGACCATTTGGACCAGCATTTGCAAACTATTGGCACCAAACGTGTGCACTTTCTTGTGGTTTTTGAGCCGGCAGCCTGCAAGCGCGTGGTCCCGCAGGCAGTGACCGTCATCGAGTAACAACAAACTCTCATCGGGCAATTCGTCGAAGTCGGTCTGTCCGGGTTCGATCAATTGGGTCCGTTTGTGATGGGCGAGATAAAGGCGCTCGCGAAACAGCACTCGAGTTTCGAGCGATCCTGCATCGTAGGGGAGCGCGATTAATGCAAGGTCGAGTTTGTTGCTCAGTAGTTCCTCGACGAGTTCGGCGGTGGTGCTTTCTCGTAAGTAAAGCTGGATGCTGGGCATCGAGGCTCTCAGCTCGACCGCATAGCCTGCGAGAACAAAGGGTGCGATGGTATGAATCCCGCCGACCTTGACCGGGGTTGATAAAGGGTTGTTATAGGCCCGGGCCTCTTCGATCAGGTCTTCAGTCTGCATAAGGATGTAACGACTGCGATCGGCGATTCTCCGGCCAAGGTCTGAGAAAGTGACGCTCTTATTGGTTCTTTCTACCAGTTGTACCCCTAAGAACTTTTCGAGTTCTCGAATGCCGGTACTGAGGGTCGATTGTGTGACATTGAGATGCCGGGCCGCCTTGCCGAAATGCAGGTGGTCATAAAGTGCGACCAAATATTGAAGTTGTCGAATAGGGGGTAGATGCATGATCGGGGCAAGGCGCTTTTATCGGGGCTTAATGATAACCCTTTTGCTCCTAATTCGTGATCAAAATGATCAAGGTTCTAGCGCTAACTACGAGAGGGGTTTGTCCGTCGTTTTGCCAGGTTGATACAAGCGCGTCGACCCGTGGCGCCTGAATGTTCAAGAGGCTTATCTTCGCTATAAAGCTGAGGCCTCTGTATGGTAGATTCGAAATGTTGGGCAGATACGCCTCTGATTGTGCTAAGGAAAGGCTTGTGAATGGTGCGGACAGTTTAATTGCGGGATTTGTTGAATCAGGTATCACGGTTTGCTTTGCAAATCCTGGAACCTCAGAGATGCACCTTGTTCAGGCGATGGATGCGCAACCGGGTTTTCGAGGAATCCTCTGTCTTTTTGAAGGCGTGTGTACCGGCGCGGCCGACGGTTATGCTCGAATAGCCGGCAAGCCGGCTGTAACGCTGTTGCACTTGGGTCCGGGACTTGGCAACGGTATTGCTAACTTGCACAATGCGCGCCGCGCCGGCTCGCCAGTCATTAATCTTGTTGGTAACCACTCGCTGGCCCATGAAGCGCTCGATGCACCCTTGACCAGCGACATCAAAACCCTGGCTAAGAATGTTTCCCAATGGGTGCATCATGATGCGCAGGCTGAAGATCTCAGCGACATAGGTATGCAGGCGCTCGCGGCGACGTTGACGCGATCAAAAGGTACTCAAGGACAGGTGGCAACCTTGATTATTCCTGCAGATGCCTGTTGGAACCCCGCCGAAAGGATTGCAGCGCCAAAAACGGTCCCCCCCATGTCCAAAGTGGCAGAAGATCAGGTCGCGGCGGTCGCTGGAGCTTTAACGTCGCGCAGCCTGATTTTATTGGATCGAGATGGCCTGCTTCCAGCCGCTCGATGGGCCGCTGCAAAAATAGCGGCCAAAGTCGGGTGCCGGGTTGCTATGACGGCCTTTCCGGCCCGGGTTGATTCTGGGCCGGGATTTCCTGAAGTCGAAAAAATGCCGTATTTTCCTGAGGCCGTGATGCAGACGTTGGGGGACGTTGACCATATTGTGCTTGCCGGTGCGAGCGAGCCCGTCAGTTTTTTTGCGTATCCCCAGACCCCCTCGCGTTTGGCACCGGAGAATTGCGAGATTCAGGTGCTCGCAGAAAGTCACATCGATGTGGAGAACGCGCTTGAACAATTGGTGGCTCTGACCGGGGCGGCAGATGCTCTACCCTTATGCTATGAACGAACCACCTACGATCGGCCCACCGGGGGGCTATCAACGCGTTCGGTTGCAACCCTCATTGCCCAAGCGATGCCAGAGGGCTCGATTTTATGCGGAGACTCGGGCGGAGGCGCTGCAGTCTTGGAACCGGCTCAGAGGTCGGCCGCTCACACTTGGCTGAATTTGACCGGGGGTTCGATTGGCCAGGGTGGTCCAGCCGCGATTGGGGCTGCGATCGCGGCGCCAGGCGCGCAAGTGTTTGCCTTGCTCGGTGACGGCGCTTCGATGTACACCATACAAGCCTTATGGACCCAGGCTCGGGAGAATTTAAATATCATTACAATTATTTTTAATAATCAACGGTATGGGATTTTAGAAACTGAATATTTGCGTCTTGGGGTCAACGAAGTGGGTGATCGAGCAGGGGCCCTTTTTGATCTAAATCGCCCCCTGATCCAGTTTGCAGACTTGGCGATCAGCCTCGGTGTTCCTGGACATCGGGTGACCAACTGTTCGGATTTTGATGAGGTACTTCGGGGCGCTCTTGAACGCTCCGGGCCAACATTGATTGAGGTCATGCTGTGAATGGATAAAGCGAATCGAGGGTCATAAAGTGGGTGCGGTTTCTGGCGGGGTCAGGTTAGAATAATTCTGGTTTTTATTGCGGCGTTATCTATGAATCAGCACCAGCCTTTGATATGCTCGCGCGAGCTGGTTTTGTTTGTAGCCAGACGTCGCGTGCGAAGGTTTTCTCAATGTTTTCGCGAGTAAGCGGCGAATTCGGGGCTGGAGAGCTGAACGTTGAAAAAGGGTCCACCAAGACCCTGTTGACCAGCGAGGGCTATGGGTTCAGCCCCTAGGTCGCGTCCAATGGGTCGAGGGTTTAAAGCGAATACGAATCACTCAGGAACGGATTACTCAAGCGCGAGTCGCTCCAGAGCGGATGACCCAAGTATTGATGACCTAAGTATTGATGACCTATCTCGTCGGTTTCGGCGAGGGGCAGAATAAGAGAGGATAGCTATGTCAGTAGTCGAGAAGGTGTCGGATCAAGTGGATCAAGATCCAGCGGTTTCCGCGGTTGTGGTCAGGTTTGCTGGGGACTCCGGGGATGGCATGCAGCTCACTGGCAGTAACTTCACGGAAGCGACGGCGCTCCATGGCAATGACTTAGCCACGTTTCCTGATTTCCCAGCAGAGATTCGGGCTCCGGCAGGGGCGACCTTCGGTGTCTCGGCGTTTCAAATCTACTTTGGTTCGGATGAAGTTACCACAGCAGGTGATGATGTCGACGTCTTGGTCGCAATGAATCCTGCTGCTTTAATTACCAATCTGAAGGATCTACTGCCTGGCGGCTTAATCATTGCCGACGCTGATGCCTTTACCGATAAAAACCTCGTGCGCGCGGGTTATCAATCGAATCCTCTCGAGGACGGTAGCTTGGATGGCTTTCGGGTGATCATCATCGAAATCACTAAGCAGGTGATCGCCTCGGTTGAGCCTTACGGTCTGTCGCATAAGTTCGCCGTGCGATGTAAGAACATGTGGACCTTGGGTTTGGTGATGTGGTTGTTCGATCGCGACCGCTCAGTAACGATCGCGAATCTTGAAAAGAAATTCGCGAGCAAACCAGAAATTGCTCAGGCTAATATCGCCGCATTGAATGCGGGCCACAGCTATGCTGAGACGGCGGAACTTCCTTCAGGGGTCGAGGTGTACCGAATCCCAAGAGCCGAAGTTGCTCCGGGTTTGTACCGTAATGCAACCGGAACGGAGTCACTGGCTTATGGCTTGATTGCTGGCGGCAGATTGGCCGAAGTGCCGTTGACGTTTGCGTCTTATCCCATCACGCCCGCATCATCTTTATTGCATACCCTTGCGCAGCATAAAGAATTCGACGTCGTGACCTTTCAGGCAGAGGACGAGATTGCCGCGGTCTGTGCCGCTATCGGTGCATCATTTGGTGGAACTTTGGGTATTACATCGAGCTCGGGTCCTGGCATATCTCTGAAAGGTGAGGCGATTTCCTTGGCCTGCGCCACCGAATTGCCGTTGGTCATTGTCAATACTCAGCGAGGTGGGCCTTCAACCGGGATGCCCACGAAAACTGAGCAATCCGACCTAAATCAAGCGTTGTTTGGTCGCCACGCCGACACCACACTTCCTGTGATTGCATCGTCAACGCCAGCAGATTGCTTTGATGTAGCGATCGAGTCGGTCCGGTTGGCAACGCAGTTCTCGACGCCGGTGTTGTTGCTGAGCGATGGCTATCTTGCTAACGCCTCTGAACCTTGGCTCGTTCCAGACCTAACCCAATTTGAGCCGTTTCCCGTCAAGTTTGAGACAGAAGTTGAAGGATTCTCCCCAGCCAACAGAGATCCAGAAACATTGGCTCGGGTTTGGGCTAAGCCTGGAACCCCAGGATTGGAGCATCGGATCGGCGGGATTGAGAAAAGTTACACCACGGGCGATATATCCTACGATCCAGACAACCATCAAAAAATGACGGATGTCAGAAAAGCAAAGATCGATAATATTGAGAACTTTATTCCTGAGCAGACCGTTAGCCAAGGGACAACAACGGGAAAATTGGCGCTGGTGGGTTGGGGTTCGACTTTTGGCGCAATCCATCAGGCGGTCAGGCGCGGACGTGCCCAAGGCCAAGATGTTAGCCATATCCACATCCGATACCTCCTGCCTTTCCCAAAGAACCTGGGTGAACTGCTGGCAGGGTTTGATGAGATTTTAGTACCTGAAATGAACACCGGACAGTTGGTGAACGTGCTCAGGTCTCAGTTTTTGATCGATGCTAAGCAGCTGAATAAAGTGTCGGGCCAGCCTTTTAAAATCAGAGAAATTACCGAAGCGATAACCACGCTTTTGGGAGAATCAGCATGAATGCACCGCAAAAATTAACGTTAAAAGATTTTAGTACCGATCAAGAAGTTCGATGGTGTCCCGGATGCGGGGATTACGCGATTCTAAAAACGATTCAAAAACTGATGCCAGAAATCGATACCCCGAAAGAGAACACGGTATTTGTCTCTGGAATCGGGTGCTCTTCTCGCTTTCCTTACTACATGGAAACTTACGGGTTCCACACCATACACGGTCGTGCACCTTCAATTGCGACAGGCGTCAAGTTGGCTAACCCCGAACTCGATGTCTGGGTGGTCACTGGAGACGGTGACGGCTTGAGCATTGGCGGGAACCATATGATGCATGTGCTTCGCCGCAACGTCGATTTACAGATTTTATTGTTCAACAATGAAATCTATGGCTTGACCAAAGGCCAGTATTCTCCAACATCGAAAGTGGGCACAAAATCACCTTCAACGCCGGATGGCTCAGTGGATATGCCTTTGCGACCGGCTCGATTTGCCCTGGGGGCTGGCGCTCGCTTTGTCGCACGAACCATTGATACCGAGGCGAAGCACATGACACCGGTCTTAAAGCGGGCGCACGCGCACAAAGGGGCGTCGTTTGTCGAGATTTATCAAAATTGTCCGGTCTATAACGACGGCATTTTTGACTACATCAAGGATAAAAAGTCAGCCGCTGATACGCGCTTGTTGCTTGAGCATGGTGCGCCCTTGTTGTTCGGTCAGGACCAGCAAAAAGGACTTCGGCTTAACTTGAAATCGTTGCAGCTTGAGGTTGTTACGCTGGGTGAAGATGGCGTGACCCTCGATGATATTGTTGTCCATGATGAAACGAATCTCGTATTGGCCCAAATGCTCGCGGGTCTGTCAACGCCTGAATTTCCGGAAGCGATCGGCGTTCTGTACTGCCAGGCCTCTGAATCCTATGAGCACTCAGTCTACGAGCAAATTAAAACGGTCCGGGCCAAAAAGGGCATTGCGGATTTTAATGAAGTGCTGAAGCAAGGACATACCTGGACAGTCAGCTAAACGCTTGATGAGGAGACCCAAAAAACCAGCTGATGCTGGTTTTTTGCTGATGGGGTTCTAGAAAGGCATGGATCATCCGTTACGGCCTGAATTTTCCGAATGAAGCGTGTCTCTTGATGGTCAAAATCTCACGGGTAGGACCTGCCCCTCCGATTAGACCGGTTGCCAGATTCGACGGTTCGCTGGTCGATGAGGTCCTTTAGTTTTTGGGCGGAGTTGCGAGTTGAGTGTAACCTTGTATCTCGGGCAAACTAAAAGAAGGGCGTGTCACCGTAGCATGATCAATCAGCGCCGGTTTGGCAGGACA
>Ga0209631_10000427_pt1 | contig 56665 bp, 53 predicted proteins | sample COG_08_FD_184752 | JGI IMG/M metagenome (GOLD analysis project Ga0209631, IMG submission 184752) | Pelagic Microbial community sample from North Sea - COGITO 998_met_08 (SPAdes) (version 2) | ecosystem: Environmental > Aquatic > Marine > Neritic zone/Coastal water | place: Helgoland, sampling... | reverse complement strand
TTACAAACTCTTCCTTTTTCTTAGGATATAAAGCAGACGGAGGAAGATTAGGGTTAGAATATAACAAACTTAATAATGCAAGAAACTATAAGTCATCCCAAGATGGTTACAACAGAGATGGGTTTTCTATTTATGGATCAAAAAAATTACCAAAAAATTACGAATTATTTATTCGTTACGATCAAATAAGCTCAAATATTCTTTCAGGAGAATCTAATGCATGGAACTATAATAATGATGGTAGTCTTTTAATGTTTGGTACACAATACCAAGCAACAAAAGGTGTTAAATTCAACATAAACTACAGACTATTTACTCATGACAATTCAATAATAAACAACAAATCAATTCTGTCATTAAATGCAGAATTTAAAATATAACATATGAACTTTCTTAACATTAATTTTACATCAAATCTTTTAGATTTAACTTACTTTAGTAATCAATTTACTAACGATATGGATATTTACTTAATAATGATAATTGCATTAGGTCTTCTAGCGATAGGGGATTTAGTAGTTGGCGTTAGTAACGATGCGGTAAACTTTTTAAATTCTGCTCTAGGATCAAAAGCAATTTCTGTTAGAAACATTATGATTCTTGCAAGTTTAGGTGTTGCTGTTGGAGCTGTCTTTTCAAGTGGAATGATGGAAGTTGCCAGAAAAGGTATTTTTAATCCTGATATGTTCTTTTTTTCAGAGATCATGATCATATTTATGGCAGTAATGATAACCGACATATTATTACTTGATTTCTTTAATACTCTTGGAATGCCAACTTCAACTACAGTTTCTATTGTATTCGAGCTATTAGGGGCTGCAGTAGCAGTTTCATTAATTAAAATTTTTGCAACAGGTGGAGATGCTAGTATGCTTGTTGAATATATTAATGTCACCAAAGCCACACAAATTATTGGTGGTATTTTGCTCTCAGTTTTTGTGGCTTTTTCGGTTGGAGCTGTTGTACAATATGTTTCAAGATTATTACTTTCATACAACTATGAGCAAAAAGCTAAGTGGGTTGGTTCCCTGTTTGGAGGAGTAGCTTTAACCTCAATTACTTACTTCATTTTAATGAAAGGTATAAAAGGAACTGCTTATGCAAAGCAGAGTTTTGAAATACTAAATGGTTCTACCATTGCAAACTTTATGGAAACTCAAGTTTTATTCATTGCATTAAGTTTATTTATTTTATTGTCGCTAATTTCATATTTAGTTATTTCTGTTTTAAAAATTAACATTTATAAAATTATTATAGGTGTTGGTACGTTTTCATTAGCATTAGCATTTGCTGGAAACGATTTGGTTAACTTTATTGGAGTTCCTATTGCCGCATGGCAATCTTATGAAGCATGGAGTGCATCAGGTGTTGCTGCTACAGAATTTTCCATGGCTGTTTTATCTAAAAAAGTTCCTACTCCAACTATACTATTATTTTTAGCTGGAATGGTAATGGTAGTAACTTTATGGATCTCGTCTAAAGCTAAAAAAGTAACTAAAACTGAAATAGATTTAGCTAGACAACAAGACACAAAAGAAAGATTTAATCCAAACTTTTTATCTAGAGGAATTGTTAGAGCCTCAGTTAATTTGTCAAATGTTTTTTCAAAAATTGTTCCCGGCAATATTCAAAAACACATTAATACTCAATTTGAAAAGCCTGCAATTGAACTATCATCAAATAAGTCTATTGAGCTACCTGCTTTTGATATGATTAGAGCTGCTGTTAATATGATGGTTGCTGCTATTTTAATATCAATTGCTACTTCATTTAAATTACCCTTATCTACAACTTATGTAACTTTTATGGTTGCTATGGGAACATCTTTAGCAGATAGAGCATGGGGAAGTGAAAGTGCAGTATACAGAGTGGCAGGTGTTTTAAATGTAATTGGTGGATGGTTCTTTACGGCATTTATAGCATTTGTTGGTTGTGGAACTATTGCATTTTTAATTAATCTAGGAGGCCCAACTGCTATAGCTATATTATTATTTTTAGCTTTATTGATTTTAGCAAGAAACTATATTTCACACAGAAAAGAAACTGCTCAGATAAAGAGTGAAGATGCTTTAAGCACTGCTGAAAGTAGTTCAATTCAAGGTGTTATAATCGAAAGTTCTAGTAATGTTTCAAAAGCATCCAAAAAAATCAAAAAGGTTTTTGCTGCTTCAATTACTGGTTTAGCTACCCAAGATCTTTCCGCTTTAAAAAAGAATAGAAAAGAGGTTAAATCTCTGGCTGAAGAAATTGAAGATTTAAGAAATGATTTATTTTATTTCATTAAAAACCTTGATGAGTCTACCATTAAAGGAGCTAGTAATTTTTATATTAATGTATTAGGTTCACTACAAGATATTTCTGAATCTCTACAATATATTTCAAAAGTTACATTCAAGCATATTAACAACAATCACAAGGCTTTGACTTTCAACCAAATTAGAGAATTAAAAGAAATTAGCCTTGAACTTGAAACGTTATTTGAAAGAACAAAATTTGCTTTTTCAAAAAATAACTTTAAAGAAATTTCTAGTATACTGGATTCTAAACAGGAACTGTTGGATTCTGTTAGAGAAAAAATCAATAATCAGATTGCTAGAACAAAGTCCGAGGAATCAAGCCCTAAAAATACAACCCTTTACTTTAGTATTTTAACTGAATCTAAAGATCTTATTAAAGCTACAATGGCTATGCTTGAACTATACAATGATCAATATGATTCAACTATAGAGCCTCCAACAAACGGTGAATAAAAAGTGTTAATTATTATATTCAACAAAAAAAGCAATTCATTAGAATTGCTTTTTTTTTGATCAGTAATTTAATTGAGATTAACCCTCACAACTTATACACTCTTTCTTTTGTTTGAACTTTTGTGCAGCATTCATACTGTGCTGATAGTACAAAGATTTTAGTCCTAACTTCCATGCTGTAATGTGAATCTTATTGATATCCTTAGTAGGCATATCTGGGTGTACAATAATATTAAGTGATTGACCTTGATCAATGTGATTTTGTCTATTAGCTGCTTGATATACAATAACTAACTGGTCAATCTCTGAATAAGTTTTAAATGTATCTTTTTCATTTTCTGACAAGAAATCTAGGTGTTGAACAGAACCATCTCTATCTCTAATGTCTCTCCAAACTTCTGGATTGTCCATCCCTTTTTCCTTTAATAGTTTTTCTAAAAAAGGATTTTTAATTGTTGTTTTTATTTTAGCAATATCTTTCACATAAATATTTGACCATATTGGTTCAATACCTTGTGATACTTGTCCTAATATAAAAGCAGATGATGTAGTTGGAGCTACAGCATTTAAAGTTGTATTTCTCCTTCCGTATCCTTTCAACAGTTCTGGTTCTCCAAACTTTTCTGCTAAATGTTTAGAAGCTTTATTGGACAATTCTTTTATAGTTCTAAAAACCTCACTATTTAAATCGTATGACTCTTGACTATCAAAAGGTAACATCTTAGATTGTAGTAAAGAATGCCATCCAAGAGTTCCCATTCCTAATGCTCTATTTTCTTTTGCAAAATTGTAAGCCCTTTCCATAAATAAAAATGTTTGCTGATCCTCTCTATCATCAGAATTCTTATAAGACTCTAATTTTTCCAAAAACTCCGTAATTACTGCATCTAAAAAATAAATCATAGTTTCAACAGCATCAGTATCTTTCCATTTATCATAATGCAATAAATTAATACTTGACAGTACGCATACAAAAGACCAATCATGGTTTGAAGGAAGCATTATTTCTGTACACAAATTACTCGCATAGATTGGAAGCTTTTTATCTTTGTAAACATCAGGTGCTCCGTTGTTTGCATTATCAGTAAAGAAAATATATGGGTATCCCATTTCTCCACGACTTTGTAAAACTTTAGCCCATATTGTTCTTTTGTCAGCATCTCCATCAATCATCTCTTGCATCCAATCGTTTTTAACAGTGACCCCATGAGTTAATTCTTGTATTGGGTTGCCTTCTGTCCCAATTTCTAAGAACTCCATAATATCTGGATGATCAATTGGAAGGTAAGGAGAAAAACGACCTCTTCTAACTGAACCTTGGCTTACAACATCTACCATAGATTCGAACAACCTCATTATATGAACAGCTCCAGAAGCTTCTCCATTGTTTTTTATTGCAGCTCCTCGATGTCTAATTTTACCAAAATATCCTGAGGTTCCTCCCCCTAGTTTAGACATCATGCCTACCTCAGATTGGGTATATAAAATATTTCCTATATCGTCGTCGATGTGAGAACCAAAGCAACTGATTGGTAAACCACGCTCCTTCCCAAAGTTTGACCAAACTGGTGATGCCAAAGAATAGTATCCTTCAGACATGTAGTGATAAAATTTTTCTGCATAGCCTGGCATTTGAAGAATTTCTTCTGCTCTTTTGGCAATATTTGCTATTCGCTCTTCTGCACATATACCTTCACCAATATATCCAGCAGCAAGAAACTTTCTGCTATTTTCATTAAGCCACTCAAATGGTTTTTCGGAACTCAAATTCATTCTCTTGTTTGAGTCTTCACTTGCTTTAGTTAAATTCTGAGCAGAATTGATTTCTTTTTGCTGGTCTAATATTTTTGTCTCCATACTCTAAAACAGATCATCATTGGTTATACTTTGGCTTCTTTTACTATAATTGATGGATCTTTTTACGAAAAAATCTCCATGTTTGGTTCCAATGATTTCATCATCAAACCATTCTGTTTCTAAAACTAAACTTTGGTCAACCTCAAACACCTTTTCAATACCAATACTTTCCAAAGAATTATTAAATCTGTTTTTTAGAAATTCATTAATTACAGCTTTAGGCAAAAAGTCTAACTCCCCATTTTCAAAAATCCAGTCTACAACGTCTTGCTCCGCTTCATAAGCTTCTTTACATAAATTTTGAATATTTTTATGATATTCTGATGTGAACCATTCTGGGTGTTCTTTCTGAAGGATTTTTATTAGATCAATACCAAAGTCACCATGAATTTGTTCTTCTTTTGAAGTTGCCTCAACCACATTAGAAATACCTTTCAACATGTTTTTGTGCTTATTAAAAGCCATGATAATTAAGAATTGAGAAAACAAAGAAACATGTTCAATGAAAAGGGAGAATAAAAGAATAGCTTCTGCATACTCTTTATTGTCATCGCTTTTGGAATTCTTAAGTGCTGTTTCTAGGTATCGAACTCTTTTCATGATACTAGGTTTCTTCTTAAGCTCTTTGAATTCCGAGTTCAATCCTAATATTTCTAATAAGTGAGAATAGGCATCTGCATGACGAACTTCACTTTCAGCAAATGTTGAACCAACAGAACCAATCTCAGGTTTTGGAATTCTATGATAGAGGTCACCCCAAAAAGATTTTACAGCGACTTCAATTTGAGATATTGCCAACATCGTATTTTTGATTGCACTTCTTTCTGAATCAGACAAGCGAGACTTAAAGTCTTGAATATCACTTGTGAAATTGAATTCAGAATGTATCCAATAAGAATGCCTAATAGCCGGAACATATTCATACAAATGAGGATATTCGTATGGCTTTAAGTTTATTCTTTTTTCAAAAATATCTGACTCTCTTTTTTGACTTCTTTTGTTTCTGTATATAATGTAAGCTTTTGCAACATCAGTAAACTTACTTTCCATTAATTGTGTCTCAACAATATCCTGAACCTCCTCAATTGTTGGGATATACTCGTGGTGTTTATTTTTTCTTTCTAATAATTTTGTGTAAACAGACAAAGAAACGTCTTGCGCATCTTGTTGTGTACCAACTTCAACAGCCACCATTGCCTTGTGAATCGCCTCTGTGATTTTATCTAAGTCAAAAGACTTAATGTCGAAATCTCTCTTAATTATTTGATCTATCTTCATTTGGTTCAAAATTTTTAATTCTCTGTTTATATAAAAATATCTATTTTATTTCATCAATTTTAAATGGCCTCTTTATAAGTTCTTAACAAAATTTTCAACATAAATTTTTTTCCATTTTTTTAAATTTTTACAGTTAAAAAAAGAGAATAATTTATACTAAACTTTAAGATCTTAAAGCTTTGTAGCTAATTATTCAACAACAAATAACTCTATTTCAACACCCTCCCAATTACGTCTGAACCGAAAAACATCATGGTCAATATTTAAATTAAATATTGTTGTTGTTTTTTAAAATTGGTACAGCAGCAGACATCATTATTAAGTTTAATTATAAAAACTAGTAAAATTTTCGGTTGTTGTTTAACACAAAGATTCTAAAATGTTTCCAAAAATAAAAGCAGTAGTTATTCACAAACAAGCCTAGTTCTTAACAATTTTTATATCATCAATTTTTGTTATTTAAAATATTTTTAAACATAATTATTTGATTTACAGAATATTAATTTTTAAAAATACTTTTGTTATGTTTCAAGTTGCTATTTAATTTTATTTTTTGCTATATCTTCAAGTTCTGAAAACCATTCATTCCCAAACTTTTTTATCAAAGCTTCCTTAACAAATTCAAAGACTGGTTTTTTAAGTTCATCACCTAAGCTGCAGGCATCAGAACATATAGACCAATTGTGATAATTGACAGCTGTAAATTCTGAATACTCTTTTACTCTAATTGGATAGAGATGACATGAAATAGGTTTGTTGAATGTGATTTCATTTTTGGAATGTGCTTTTTCAATTGCACAGGACAATGTTCCATTATTCTCATAATGGACGTATACACATGCTTTGGATTCAACAAGAGGAGTTTCAATTTGGCCGCTCTTTAAAGTCACAAAAGGTCCATTTGATTTTACAATCTTTTTTGCTCTTGGACTTATATATTTTGAAATTTTATCAAAATCTTTAGCTAATAACTCCGCTTCATTTTGTTGTAGAGGCGCTCCTGCACTACCCTCAATACAACAAGCTCCTTTGCATTTTGAAATATTACAATGAAAATTATTTTCAATAATTTCTTCAGACACTAAGGTTTTACCAATCCTAAACATAGGGTGAAATTAAGAAAATACTTGATTAGTTATTTTGAATATAAATATATATTTGCAAAAAAAATCGATGTTTAATTTAAAAGAGATTTTTACTGTTGGAATGATACTTTTTGCAGTAATCGATATTATTGGTAGTGTTCCTATAATTATTGAACTTAGAAAAAAAGTAGGTCATATACAGTCAGAAAAAGCATCTATAGTATCTGTCATAATAATGATTGCTTTTTTGTTTATTGGAGAAGAAATTTTAAATATTATCGGAATTGACGTTAATTCCTTTGCGGTTGCAGGTGCTTTTGTAATCTTCTTTATTTCGTTAGAAATGGTATTAGGGATTTCTATCTACAAAGATGAAACGCCTGAAACAGCCTCCATAGTACCGATCGCATTTCCATTAATTGCCGGTGCAGGTACTTTGACTACTCTACTGTCACTTAGAGCTGAATTTCAATTAATAAATATAATCGTTGCCATAATAGTAAATATTCTTTTTGTTTATCTAGTTTTAAAGTTTTCTGATAAAATTGAAAAGATTTTTGGAAAATCAGGAATAGGTGTAATCAGAAAAATTTTTGGAGTAATTTTAATGGCAATTGCAGTAAAATTATTTGCAAGTAACATCCAAGGTTTATTTTAATTATGAAAAAAATATATTTCTTTATCACAATCGCAATTATATTATTTGTTTTCAATTTGACTAAAATTGATTTTGACAATTTATTTGGTGAGGATAGTAAAATTGGATTGATTGGTGCATTAGCTTGTGCTTGCACTATTTTATTATTGACTATTCTTTATGTTTCGAAAAAAATAAATAATAAACAGGGTTAAGTTTTAGGAATATGAATAACTTCTATTCCAGCTTTTTTTAAAAAATTTATTCCTGACTTGTCTTTATATTCAATATTATAAACAACCCTTATAATTCCTGACTGGTAAATTAACTTGCTACAGTCTCTACATGGTGAAAGTGTAACATATAAAGTGGCATCTTTGCTTGACTGAGTTGAAGCTGCCACTTTCATAATCGCATTTGCCTCAGCGTGAAGAACATACCATTTAGTACAGTTTTCTTCATCCTCGCATGCATTATCAAATCCAGTTGGAGTTCCATTGTATCCATCAGAAATTATCATTTTATCTTTTACAATCAATGCTCCGACTTGTTTTCTTTTACAGTGAGATAATTTAGCCCATTCTTGAGCCATTTTTAAATATGCTATATCGTATTTTCTTTGTTTACTTTCAGTCATTTACATCATTTGATATATTAAATTTAAAGATACTAGTATTATAATTACAGATATTGTTTTTACATAACTAATTCTAGAAACTAAATTAAGCTTATTTATAATTGTATTAATAATCAAAATACCTAAAACAACAACTAGTTGTGATAATTCAACTCCTAAAGCAAACCCAATAAGGGGGGTGATTTTAGCGTCTAGTGAGTCTGTTAGCATCTCAAAATAATTTCCAAAACCAAAGCCATGAATAAGCCCGAAAAATATAGAAAATCCATATTCAAAAAAACTACTATTAGTATTTTTATATTTTACAATATTGTAAATAGAGGTTAAAATTATTGTAGCTGGGATTAAAAATTCAATAAGTTGAGCTGGAGGTTTAAACAAATCAAAAGCTGATAATATCAAGGAAAAAGTGTGACCAAAAGTAAAAAAAGTAACAATCCAAAAAACTGTTTTGAAATCTTTGAAATTATATACTACTGTTAAAGCACATAGAAAAAGCATATGATCTATGGCGCTCCAATCTAACACATGAAACAATCCTAATTCTAAATAAAAAATTAAATCATACATGTTTTAAAGATAATTAAAAGCCTCTTTCGTTTTTAATATTTTGATAAGCTTTTTGAATTTGTTGAAATTTATCTTGAGCTGCTTTCACATATGCATCCCCAAGATGTTGGACTTTATCAGGATGGTGTTTTTTTGCTAACTCTCTATATGATTTTTTAATTTGATCATTAGTTGCAGTTTTGTCTAAATCTAAAATTTTATAGGCATTATCAGTCTCCTGAATAAACATAGCTTTAATACTCAAAAAATCAGTATAAGAAAGTTTAAATAAGTTTGAAAATTCTAATAATTTTTTTATTTCAAGCTCACTGATATTTCCATCTGCTTTAGCAATTCCAAATAGAAAATGAATTACTTGAAGTCTACTTTCATAATTTAAAGCCAAATTGAACAGTCTTGATATTTTACTTACCGATATTCCTTTGTTTTTTATATTTTGATTAAAGATTTTAAAAACCTCATTTGCTCTATTTTTTCCATAGGCTGAAATAAAATAGCGTCTTACAAAATCTAATTCATTTTGTGTAACCTTGCCATCAGCCTTTATAACTAAAGATGCCAAAGCCAACAAATTAATTTCAAAATCTTTTGAAGATATTTTCTGAACCTTTGGACTCAGGAATGACCCAATAAAAAATCCCATAATGGCCCCAGGTAATCTGAAAAAGGTATAGCCTATTAAAGCAAAAAGTAATTTATACATCAAGTAAATTTATATCCAAATTTACAAATGTCTTGTGAATTTAATACCTAAATATTAATCATTGTTTATTATCTTTGACGTAAAATAAAAGCTTATGTACCCAGCCGAACTAGTAAAACCCATGAGAGAAGAGTTAACCTCAGTAGGTTTTGTTGAACTAAAAGATTCTTCTGATGTTAATACGCAAGTTCCTAATTGCGAAACTGCTGTATTAATTGTGAATTCTGTTTGCGGATGTGCTGCAGCAAATGCAAGACCAGGTGTGAAACACTCTTTAGAGAATGAAAAAACACCTACAAAATTGTTCACTGTATTTGCAGGAGTTGATAAAGAAGCTACAGATGCTGCCAGAACTTTAATGGTCCCATTCCCTCCCTCATCACCATGTATAGCTGTCTTTAAAAATGGTGAACTAGTTCACATGCTAGAAAGACACCATATTGAAGGTAGAACTGCTGAAATAATTAGTGAAAATCTAAAACAAGCCTACGATCAGTACTGTTAATTTGATAGAGGGAAAGTTATTTTAAAAGTAGTTCCTTTTTGAATTTTAGTTTCAAAATCGATTTTTCCATCATAAGAATATACCAGATTCTTAACCATTCCTAGTCCAAGTCCCATTCCACTTGACTTAGTGGTAAAATTAGGCTCAAAAATATTTGGTCTTATTTCTTTTGGTATACCTTGACCGTTATCTTTAACCTTGATTTCTACTACGTTTACTTTCTTTTTAAGTGTAACATTAATTTTAGGCGAACTTACATTTTGACAAGCTTGAATGGAGTTTTTAATCAAATTTGTAATAATTCTTACAATTTGAGGCTTATCAATATTTATTATGATTCTATCAAAATCTGATTTAAAAGTGATATTTTCATTTTTAAAAATTTCCAAAGCTAGCTTAATAGCTTTTACAATATTGGTCTGTTCACCCCTCTGGACTGGCATTTCAGAGAAGTTTGAAAAAGCAGATGCAATTGAACTCATAGTATCAATTTGTTGAATAATTGTTTGAGTAAATTCTTGAACTTTTTCTTCGTTTTTATCTTCTTGTTCATCAAAATTTCTTTCAAAACTTTGAACACTTAATTTCATTGGGGTTAACGGGTTTTTTATTTCATGAGCAACTTGTTTAGCCATTTGTCTCCAAGCCTGCTCTTTATTAGATTTTGAAAGCTCTTTAACATTCCTATCAAGCATTTCAACCATATTATTATAGGACTCGACTAAGCTTTTAACCTCTTTACTTCTTGCTTTAATTTTAATTTTTGAATTTCTTTTGTCTAAACGGGTTTGTTTCATTTTTAAAGCAATTTGAGAAATGGCCTGAGTCATGTATTGAGAAACAAAATATGAAATTATGATGGATAGTATAAGTAAGAAAAAATACACCTCTCCTAAAATTATCAAAAAAGATTCTAACTCATAAGAATTTAAATTATCATCATCATAATATGGTAAATTTAAAATCCACAATGGATTAAAGTTATCATCTATAATTAAAGAATAGGAAGATCGATATTGAATATCGTCTCTTTGTGTTATCTCAATTATTTTTGAATCATTTTGATTAATTATTCTATTAAGAAGATCCGAGTTTATAGTATTAATTTCTTTTTTGGGTAAAGTTGAGTTAATAAGCTTGCCATCAATACCATAGATACTAAACTTAACACTTTGAACATCTGAAACTTCATAAATTTTTTCAGCTAAAATCGAATCAAACTCTTCAGTATTTGTTTTCTCACCTGCTTCTTTTGAAAAGTATGCGATACTCCTCTGAATTTGAGCTTCTTTTCTTTCCAATCTTTTAGAATGATATTTATCTGATTGTTTTTTAAATTGAGGAATAGTGATTACGGAGATTAATATAAATGTTGCAACAACTATTAAAGTCATTGCTAAGAATATCCTGGCTCTTAAGGAAAGATTTGTATTGAAATTTATGTTACTTATCAATTTCTTATTCTTTTATATAATTTGATTAAAATCAAAATTACCAGAACAAAAAGTATGGTTCCAATAGTGAATTTTAACCAGTTGACATTATTTTTTAAAACTACTAAAAAAACTATCGACACTAGAATAATACTTGTAACTTCATTCCATATCCTCATAAAATCAGATGAATAGTTTACAATCCCTTGTTGTAATTCTTTTAAAATAAAATGTGTTTTTAAATGATAAATGACTAGAGCTAAAACAAAAAACAATTTAGCAATCATCCAGTTCTGATATAGCCACTGTGGAACTAAAATCAACAACCAAAATCCAAATACAAGAGCAAGAATTGAAGATGGCCATGTTATAATATACCATAATCGATTCATCATTAAACTAAACTGATTTGTTAAAATATTTCTTTCGTTAGAAGTTTTTTTTGTTGCATCAATGTAGTATATGAATAATCTTGGAATGTAAAAAAGTCCTGCAAACCAGGTTATTACAAAAATAATATGAAGTGACTTTATAATATTATAATATTCCAAAACTTTATATTCTAATTAATATTTGCCCATTCGTCTATCCACCTACTTAAGGTTTTTACCCAATCTTTATCGTCATTCAAACAAGGTACAACATGAAACTCATTTCCTCCCTTTTCAATAAAATCTTCCTTTGCTTCCATTGCAATTTCTTCCAAAGTTTCTAAACAATCTGAGACAAATGCAGGTGTAACAATAGCCATATTTTTCATTCCTGTTTCAGCAAAATTCTCAACAACCTTATCAGTATATGGTTTTAACCAGGGTTGACCTGCCAATCTAGACTGAAAAGAACTAGAATAAGATCCATCCTTAAGCTCTAGATACTCAGCCACTTGCCTAGTTGTCTCATAACACTGATGTCTATAACAATATTTATGTGCAGGAGAGCTTGTTTTACAACAACTTTGGTCAATTTTACAATGTGATTTAGTAATGTCTGATTTTCTTATATGTCTTTCTGGAATACCGTGATATGAAAAAAGAATATGATCCCACTTTTTGTCCTTTAAGTGATTTTGAATAGAATTTGAAAGAACTCTTATGTAATCTTTATGATTGTAAAAAGCAGGAAGGTTGGTGAACTCAACCTGAGGATAAAATTCGTTTCTAATTTTATCTGCCAAAACTAAGATCGTTTCAGTTGATGCCATTGCATGTTGTGGATATAATGGGATTAATAGAATTTCTGTTACACCTTTGTCAACAAGTTCTTGGATCCCAGATTTAATTGAAGGATTCCCATATCTCATGGAAAGTGCTACTGGAACAGAAGTCATTGAACTAACTTTTTTCAATAATCTATACGATAAAACAATTAGAGGAGAACCTTCTTCCCACCAAATTTTTTTATAAGCTTTTGCTGATTTTTTTGGTCGAAAGTTTAAAATAATTCCTTTAACTAAAATTGTTCTTAGCCACAAGGGCTCATCGATCACCCTTTCATCCATTAAAAATTGTTTTAAATATTTTTTGACATCTTTTGTGTCAGTACTATCAGGCGAACCTAAATTTACGAGTAGAGCTCCTTTCATTTTTTAAATTGACATTAAATATTTTTTGGGTGTAGTTCCAAACTTTTTCTTGAAAGCGTTTATAAAATGAGTAGCTGTACTGTATCCTATTTTTAAAGCAACCTCATTTACATTATAGTTCCCAGAAGAAAGCAATCTTTTTGAAACCTGCATTTTATAATCTAGTAAAAAAGAAAAAACTGAAGATCCATAGACTTGCTTGAAACCTTGCTTGAGTTTTTTTAAACTAATATCAACTTCTTTAGAAAGTTCAATAAGAGTTGGTGGTTCAATCATTCTGGAAATTATAATTTCTTTTGCTAACTTAATTTTTTTAATATTATTATCATCAGCTAAAAACGGACATTGTTCTATGTCCATTTCTTTGTCTTTACTAAAATACAAGCTCATGAGTTCAAATACTTTTCCTCTTAAGTAAAGCCTGTACATAGTCAAGTCCATAGATTGCTGATACATTTGGTTAAGGATTATTGCAATCATTGGGCCAATATTTTTTTCTTTATAAAGCTTATTACCTATGTTATCGTTGTTCAAAAAAGATATTTGATCTGCTTCATTTGAAAACAATCCATGAAATTTTTTGATAGATATTAAAATAGAAAGCACCTGGCTTTTTGAATCTAAAAGTAAATCAATAGGAAGTTCTTTGTCAGGGTTGTAAAGCAAAATTGAATTCTCATTTTTAACATTAAATACATATGAGCCCTTATTAAATAAAAATTTTGAGAAACCTTTTAAACAGAAATGAAATTGAATGTAATCTTTACCAATGCTATAATTATAATTTGACTCAACATCAGTATCGTTAGACTGTTTGAGTAAAATTATACCCTCATCGACATTATAACTTTCTGTAGTTCCTTTGGCGATATTTTTTAAATTCATCAAAAATATTTTTTTAATTTAGAACCATTCTAAATTGAATTGGCATAAGATTATCTTTATATCTGTAAAAATATGAAATTTGTTGATATTTTTATAGATGTTTTTATTAAAAAACTCATGGCGTTATTAATAGAACCTTAAGAGTTATTTTTTAATTGAGTCTAATATTATTTTTACACTTGAAAAAACAGATTAATTGAAAACTCATTTTTTTAACGCTATTGGAATTAGTTATCAAAATGCCGATACATCTACAAGAGGGAAATTTAATTTAAATTTTGAAAACTCTCAAAAACTCATTAAACATTCTTTAAAAATCGGTATTGACTCCTTAGTTGTAAACTCGACTTGTAACAGAGTAGAAATTTATTCTTCATCCCAAGATTTTGATGTGCTTATAGAGCTGTTCTGTCAATATTCAAATGGATCGATAAAAGATTTTAAAAAATACGGATACAAAATAAAAGGAAAAGATGCTGTCAAACACATATTTAAAGTAGGAACAGGTTTAGACAGTCAAATACTTGGAGATTTTGAAATAATAGCTCAATTAAATAATAGTTTTTTAAGATCAAAAAGGCTAGGTGCAGTTAATTCATCCTTTGAACGTTTATTTAACATGGTCAAACATGCTAGCAAAAGAATTAAAAATGAAACTAAAATATCCTCTGGTGCGACATCTGTTTCCTATGCTGCTGTAAGGTATATTTTAGATAATGTTGATGATTTAAAATCTAAAAAAATTCTTTTGTTCGGAGCTGGAAAAATAGGTAGAAATACTTGCGAAAATCTTGTGAAACACACCTCCAATAAACATATAACTCTAATTAACAGGTCTGAAGATAAAGCTAAATTAGTGGCTGGTAAATTTGAAGTTTTAGTAGAGAAAATTTCCAATCTTAAGTCTCAAATTTTAAATTCTGATATATTAATTGTAGCCACCTCAGCCAATACACCTACAATAAAAAAAGACATGGTCTCTAAATCCAAATCCTTGATAATTTTAGACCTATCTGTGCCGAAAAATGTAGAAGAAAAATTAGATGAATATGAAAATGTAGACCTTTTAGATATTGACTACTTGTCAAAAGTAACGAATGAAACATTAGAAAATAGAAAAAAATTTATCCCAGATGCTGAGCTTATAATTGATGAAATTATTGAGGATTTTTATTTATGGGTTGAAAGTAGAAAATTTGCTCCTACAGTTAATGCGCTAAAAGTAAAACTGAAGAAAATCCAAGAACAGAAAATTTCACTTCTTAAGAAAAAAACCTCCTCTTTCAATGATGATAGTGTTAAAGAAGTCTCTGAACATTTGATACAAAAAATAACAAATCAAGTTGCTAATCATTTGAGAGATAGTGTTGATTTTGAAGAAGAATTGGAATCTATCAAAACAATTTTTCAACTAGATCGCAATGATTACTAAAATTCGAATTGGGACTAGAGAAAGTAAGCTTGCTGTATGGCAAGCAAACTATGCAAAAAAAAAACTCCAAGATTTAGGTATTAATTGTGAAATAATTAAAATAAGATCTGAAGGTGATATTAATCAAATTACCCCGTTATATGATTTTGGAGTAAGCGGAATTTTTACAAAAAATTTAGACCAAGCGTTATTAAACAATCGTATTGACATAGCAGTCCATAGCTTAAAAGATGTCCCAATAAATATGGCATCTGGGCTAACTATTCAATGTGTTTTTGAAAGAGCCAATCCAAACGATGTTGTTATTTATAAAAACAAATCAGTTAATCTGAAAAAAAAACTTATTATAGCCACTAGCAGTGTTAGGAGAAAAACTCAGTGGCTTAAAAAGTATCCCGGACATGAAATTGTTTCTCTAAGAGGAAATGTAGGAACTAGAATTAACAAATTAAAAAACAATGAATGGGATGGGGCAATATTTGCTAAAGCTGGAATTGATAGATTGTCAATTATTCCAGAACATTTTGAATTAATAGAATGGATGGTACCTTCCGCGGCTCAAGGTGTAGTTGGAGTTGCAACAAGATCTAACGATTTTGAAATCAATAAATTATTAAAATCTATAAATTGTAAAAAAACACATTGGTGCGTTACTCAAGAAAGAAGGTTTCTAAGATTAATGAACGGGGGTTGTTCAGTTCCAATTTCAGCATATGCATTTTTTAATGATGACAAACTTCACTTTAAGGTCAATATTACTTCTTTAAATAGCAAAAAATCCGCAACGGTTTTTCAAGAATACGAAACATCTGATGAAAATGCTTTTGAAAAAATATATTCTCAATTAATGATTGAGGGTGGAAAAGAGATACTTGATGAATTAAAAAAAGAAAGGTGAAAAAAATTAAAATTCTTTCTACAAAAATATTAAACGAGAACTTAAAAGAAATGTTTGATGATAAAAAATTTGATTTATTTGAACATAATTTTATAAAAATAAGCTCATTAAATTTCGAATTACCAGAACATAATGGAAGCTGGATTTTTACGAGTCAAAATGCTGTTAATGCTGTTTTTTCAATTTCAAAAAATATTAACTTGACCTTTGATAAAATTTATTGTGTTGGCAATAACACTAAGTCAATTTTATCAAAAAATGGTCAAAAAGTAGAAAAAACCCTTAAAAATTCATCAAAATTGGCAAATTTTATATCAAAAAAGGCAAAAAATGAAAAATTCCTTTTTTGCAGAAGTAACATAAAAAATGATGATTTTACCGCTTTTTTTAAAAAAGAAAAAATTGATTTAAAAGAAATTGTTGTTTATAATAACAAGCCCAATTCTGTAGTATTAAAAAATAAATTCGAAGCTATCATGTTTTACAGTCCTAGTGGAATAAAAAGTTTTTTAAAAAATAACAAACTAGGTAATTCCTATTGTATTTGTATTGGAGAGACGACAGCTAGTTATGCTAAAAATTACTCTTCAAATGTGTTAAGCTGTAAAACACCCTCAATAAAACATGTAATTGATAAAACTATTAAATTATTTGCAAATGAATGATAACACCCCTTTATTTTTAAAAGCATTACAGGGTCTTCCCGTTGATAGACCTCCTGTATGGATTATGAGACAAGCTGGAAGGTATTTGCCTGATTTTATGACCCTAAAAAATAGGTATGATTTTTTTACTAGATGTCAAACCCCTGAGCTTGCAACAGAAATCACATTAATGCCAATTAAACAGATTGGTTTGGATGCTGCAATAATTTTTAGTGATATTCTTGTTATTCCTCAAGCAATGGGTGTAAATGTAGAAATGAAAAATAATTTTGGTCCATTCATAGAATCCCCTGTTAGAAAAAAATCTGATGTTTTAGACTTAAACACAAGTAATGTTGAAGAAAAATTGGACTATGTTTTTAAGGCGGTAAAAATGACTAAAAAAGAGCTTCCAAAACATATCCCTTTGATAGGTTTTGCTGGTTCTCCATGGACAATTTTATGCTATATGGTTCAAGGGAGTGGATCTAAAACATTTGATATAGCTAAAAGTTTTTGTTTTGAAAATCCTGAACTTGCCCACATGTTATTAGAAAAGATTACCCACATAACTATTGAATATTTAAAAAAGAAAATTGAAGCTGGAGTTGATGCGGTTCAAATTTTTGATTCTTGGGGTGGAGTTCTTTCGCATACTGATTATAATATTTTCTCCTTCCCTTACATAAAAAAAATTACTGATGCTTTAAAGACATTAAAACCCATTATTATATACCCTAAGGGTTGCTGGCATGCGATAAATTCATATTCAAAAATAGGAGCTTCAGGATTAGGAATTGACTGGTCGTGTTCAGCAAGGAATGCAAGGTATTTGTCAGGGAATAATATTACTCTTCAAGGCAATATGGATCCTTCTAGACTTTTTTCACCAAAAAATGAATTGATTAAGCTGACCAAAGAAATGCTAAACGAATTTGGTAATCAAAAATACATAGCAAATTTAGGTCATGGTATTTTACCTAACACACCTGTTGATAACGTAAAAGTATTTGTAGATACAATTAAAAGTTTCTCTAATGATTAAAGAAAATTTTTTAAATTTTATCGATAATCTACAGAAAGATATAACCTCTTCACTTGAAATCATTGATGGAAAAGAAAAATTTAAAAGTGAACATTGGAATAGGGAAAAAGGTGGCGGTGGGCTGACTATGGTAATTGAAAATGGGAACGTTTTTGAAAAAGGGGGAGTAAATGTTTCTAAAGTTCATGGGCAGCTGCCAGATTCTATGTCTAAAATGTTAAAAGTAACTAATTCAGAGTTTTTTGCTTGTGGAATTAGTATTGTAATTCATCCAAAAAACCCCATGGTTCCAACGTTCCATGCAAATTTAAGATACTTTGAATTATATGAAAAAGATAAATTAAAAGATTCTTGGTTTGGAGGAGGTCTGGACTTAACTCCCTATTATTTATTTGAAAATGATGTTATTCATTTTCATAAGGCATGCAAAAACACATGCGATAATTACGATTCAAATTTTTATAAAGATTATAAAAAGAAATGTGATAATTACTTTTGGAACAGTCATAGAAATGAAGCTCGGGGAGTTGGCGGAGTATTTTTTGATTATTGCAGAGAAAATAAACTTATGACTAATGAAAGATGGCTATCGTTTATTAAAGACATGGGACAATGTATAAAGACATCTTATTTACCAATAGTTGAAAAAAGAAAAAATATGCCTTTCAATGAATCAAATATTAATTGGCAACATCTCAGAAGAGGCAGGTATGTTGAATTTAATCTTCTTCATGACAAAGGAACGTTATTTGGTTTAAAAACAAACGGTAGAATCGAAAGCATTTTGATTAGTATGCCTCCTAAAGTAAAATGGGAATATAATCATCTTCCTGAAAAAGACAGTGAAGAGGATTCTCTATTAAAAATATTACAATTCCCAAAAAATTGGGCTTAAAATATAAGTTATGTATCCATTAAAAAGAAATCGCAGATTAAGATCAAAAAAATCTTTAAGAAATTTGGTAAGAGAAACGACCATTCACCCTCATGATTTTATTGTTCCTCTTTTTTTAGTTGAGGGTAAAAATATAAAGGATGAAATTCCATCAATGCCAAATTATTACAGGTTTAGTTTAGATAATATTAGCAAAGAAGTCAAACAGCTATGGGATTTAGGTGTTCAAGCAGTTCTTTTATTTGCAAAAGTACCAGAAAGTCTAAAAGATAATTATGGGACTGAGGCTCTTAATAATGCTGGTTTAATGCAAAGAGGAATAAAAGAAATCAAAGATTGCGTTCCAGAAATTACTATTATGACAGATGTTGCTTTAGATCCTTATTCAAATTTTGGACATGACGGAGTTGTTGAGAATAATGAAATCATTAATGATAAAACAAATGAAATATTATCTAGGATGGCCTTATCTCATGCTGAAGCTGGTGCTGATGTTGTTGCCCCTAGTGATATGATGGATGGAAGAGTTTTATCCATTAGAAATACTCTTGAAAAAAATGGATTTCACCACACGGGAATTATGAGCTATGCTGTTAAATATGCCTCAAATTTTTATGGTCCATTTAGAGATGCGTTAGAATCTAAGCCAGGGTTTGGAGATAAAAAAACATATCAGATGGACTTTGCTAACAAATTTGACTCCGTGGGTGAAGCAAAAGCAGATATCGACGAAGGAGCTGATATTATAATGGTAAAGCCTGGTATCTCATATTTAGATATTTTAAGAGATTTAAAAAACAACATTAATTCACCAATTGCGATTTATCAAGTCAGTGGAGAATATTCTATGCTCAAAGCTGCAGCTCAAAAGGGATGGCTCGATCACGATAAAGTTATGTTAGAGCAACTTATTTCAATGAAAAGAGCTGGTGCTACAATGATAGCATCTTACTTTGCAAAAGACGCAATAAAATTACTTTCCTAATTTTCATACATTAGTGGTATATGAAAATTTTTAAAAGTAAGATTGCCTTAATAATAGCTTTAATTTTAATTTTCGGCGGATTTATTTTTAGTTCTGAAATTGTTTATTTTTCTGAACTAATTGGTACTGTCTACAAGATTCAAAGGACTGAAGCTGACATAACTGATTATAAATATTTTGACAATATTGAAATAACTAAAAGTTCAAATCCCCAAAAATGGCCGATTCACAAGAATTACAATAAAGTCCCTGAAACTGAAAAACTAAAAAATTTACATGAAGAGTTTGGAACTGTAGCTTTTCTAATAATCAAGAATGACTCTATTTGGCATGAGAAATATTTTAGCAACTATAATAAAAATTCTCACAGCAACTCTTTTTCAATGGCAAAAAGTATTGTTTCTGCAACCATGGGAAAAGCGATAGAAAAAGGATTTTTTAAATCCATGAATGACAAAGTTGGTGATTATATAAATGGGTATAATAATGGGCTTGCTTCAGATCTAACAATTGGAGATTTAGCTAGTATGTCCTCTGGAATGGATTGGAATGAGAGTTATACTAACATTTTTGGAGTTACAGCAAGATCTTATATTACTAGTGAACTAAATGAATTGATTAAATCGAGAAAAATCATAGAACCCTCTGGGAAAAGTTTTAAATACTATAGTAGTAATACACAACTTTTATCAATGACTATTGAAAAAGCGACTGGCAGAAAGATTTCAGACTTAGTAAAAGAGTGGTTCACAGATCCTCTTGGCTTTGAAAATAATGTTTTTTGGCAAATTGATGGCAAGAAAAATAACAGTGTTAAGGCATATTGCTGCTTTAATTCAAACGCTAGAGATTTTGCTAGATTTGGAAAATTATATAAGGATTTTGGGAAATGGAAAGGTAATCAAATTCTTGATTCTACATTTGTTGTGAAATCTATAAAGCCTAGATTTAAAGAAAGTTCTGAATATGGATATGGATTTTGGCTAGGAGAAATTAATAAAGATATATTTTTTGCCATGAGAGGGATTTTAGGGCAATACGTTATAGTCATACCAGAAAAAAATATAATTATAGTAAGGCTTGGTGAAAGAAATAATGAAAAAGACAATAACAGGCCTAAAGACTTTGATGTCTATTTTAAAGAATCCCTAAAAATGCTTGAAAATTCTAATTGATAAATGAAAAACAAAAGCCTTCTTTCATTAGAAAAATTAACAGTAAAAATAGATAGTAATATAATTTTATCAGAAATTTCATTCCAATTAAATAAAAATGAAATATTAGGAATCGTTGGGGAATCTGGATCAGGAAAATCAATAACAGCTTTATCAATTTTAAATCTATTAAATAATGGTAGTTTTCAATCTGAGGGATCAATTGTTTTTGAGGGGACTGAATTGTCTAATTTATCAAAGAAAAAGATTGAAAAAATAAGAGGAAAAGACATCTCAATAATTTTTCAGGAACCGATGAGCTCATTGAACCCAAGTATGAAATGTGGACATCAAATTTTAGAAATAGTTACCAATCATAATAAAAGTAACAAAGAGTCTGATGTAAACAAGGTTTTAAATCTTATTGAAAAAGTACAACTGAAAAATCCTAAAGTTGTTTACGAAAAATATCCCCATCAATTAAGTGGTGGGCAACAACAAAGAATAATGATAGCTATCGCTATTGCTTGTAATCCGAAACTACTTATTGCTGATGAGCCAACAACATCTCTTGATGGTTTAGTTAAAAATGAAATTATTTCTTTGATTAAATCCTTACAACTTGAATATAAAATGAGTGTTATTTTTATATCACATGATTTGAACTTGGTGTCTAAATTTGTTGATAATCTAATTATATTAAAAAATGGTTTTATAATTGAACAAGGCAGTGCTAGCAAAATATTTAAATCCCCAAAAGAAAGCTATACTTACAATTTGATCCATTCTACACCGCCAAAAAAAAATAGACCATATAGATTGTTAACAAACAAAATAAGAGAAATTAAGTTTCTTACAAAAAAAGAGAGAAAGCTTTTTCACTCAAAAATATATGGCCAACCCCCTATTTTAAGAGTTGAAGAATTACATTTTTCATATGGATTAAATAAAATTATTAATAATATCTCTTTTAATGTTTTTAGCGGAGAAGTTCTTGGAATAGTTGGGGAATCTGGGTCAGGCAAATCAACAATTGCTAAATGTATTTTAGGTTTAGTTAAACTCAAAAAAGGAGCAGTATATTTTGAAAATGAAAACATCAAGTATATAAAAAGTACTGTTTTTAGAAAAAATGTTCAATTAATTTTTCAAGACCCCTATTCATCACTTAACTCTGAAATTTGCATTGGTGATTCAATAGTTGAGCCAATGATAGTTCATAGTATATTTAAAACGAAAAAAGAAATGAAACTCAAAGCACTGAGTTTATTAAAACAAGTCGGACTGAAAGAAAAAGATTTTAATAAATTTCCGAATGAATTTTCAGGAGGTCAAAGGCAAAGAATTGTTATTGCCAGAGCATTAGCTCTTAATCCAAAAATTATTGTCTGTGATGAATCTGTATCTGCTTTGGATGTTTCGATTCAAGCTGAGATTTTAAACTTATTAAATGATTTAAAAGAACAATTTGGATTTACCTATGTTTTTATTTCTCACGACATGTCTGTAATACGCTATTTTACTGATAAAGTAATTGTATTAGAAAAAGGTAAAATAGTTGAGCTTGACGAAACTGATTCTTTGTTTAATTCACCTAAAAATAAATATACAAAAGCATTGTTAAAAGCAAGTGATTTTTAAATGGATTATACTTTAATATATACTTGGGTTTTTCAATTATATTCTTTTTGGAAGATTGTAACATTGACCGTTTTATTTTACACCATATTTAGATTCATCTTTAGTCTTTTAAAAAATCTAAATTTTAAACCACTTGATTTGAGAATTACTTTATTCGGATTGATTTTCTCTAATATTTATCTATCTATTAAATTAATTTTATACTTATTATCACCCAAACTAAAATTGTGGTCCAATGGGTTTAATGAAATTATTAACAACAATGATGTATTCTATTTTCTAATAGAATCTCCATTTTATAACATTTTTGCTGTTTTACTAATTAATATAGGTTGGTCATTATTTAAAAAAGCTTCTTCAAACAAGAAAAGGTTCTCGAGAGTTATATTATTTTATACAATTGGGCTACTTTTTCTTTTTTTAGGATAGCTTAAGAATTATTTAATAAAAAAAAACACTCCCTTAAAAAAGAGAGTGTAAAACCAAACTATTAATTAACTATTGAACTTTATCGTTATAAATTTAATTTTAATTTGAGTAGTAGATTCACAAAATTTTGTTAATCTTTATAAAATGAATTTAAGATATGGTGTCCTTGGTGGTGGTAGTTGGGGAACTGCTATTGTAAAAATGTTGTCTGAAAATAACGATGTAATAAATTGGTATGTTAGAAGTGACGAAAATGTTTCTTCAATTAAGGAGAATGGGAAAAACCCAAAATACTTAAGGTCTATAAATTTAAAAATGTCTAAAATAAATCCCAGTTCATCAATTATTGAAGTTGTGAATAAGTCAGAGGTTTTAATTTTAGCTATACCCTCTCCTTTTGTAGATGATGAATTAAAAAAAATCAAACATTTGATTTCAGAGAAAAAAATTTTTTCAGCACTAAAAGGCGTCATTCCTGAATCTCATTTAATTGTCAGTGAACATTTAAATAAATTTTATAAAATCCCTTTTTCTCAAATTGGAATTATCACTGGTCCCTGTCATGCAGAAGAAGTTGCCCTTGAAAAATTATCTTATCTAACTGTCGCTTGCAAAAATAAAACTATTGGAACTGAAATGACCAATTCTTTAATGTCTAATTACATTAATGTAAAATTTTCTAAGGATACAATGGGCGTTGAATATGCAGCTATGCTTAAAAATGTATATGCCATCATGGCTGGTATTTGCCATGGTTTAGGTTATGGAGATAATTTTCAGAGTGTTTTAATAAGTAGCTGTGTTAGGGAAATGAAAAAATTTGTTCTTAAAATTTACAAAACTTCACGTGATATAAACGACTCCGAATACTTAGGAGATTTGCTTGTAACTTGCTACTCATCATTTAGCAGAAACAGGACTCTAGGAAATATGATCGGTAAAGGATACACCTTAAAGTCTGCAGTGTCAGAAATGTCTATGATTGCAGAAGGGTACTATGCAACAAAAAATGCTTATGAACTTATTTCTGACAGCAGACAACAGTTTAAAATTATTAACTCAGCGTATAAAATATTATATGAAAATAAAAGTCCTAGAAAAATTATAAAAGATCTGACGATTGAATTAGATTGAATCTTTAAATTGAGAGTTAAATCTAATATCATTCTCGTATAATATCCTTATATCCTCTATTTGGTAAAGAAGCATTGCAATTCTTTCAATACCCATTCCAAAAGCAAAGCCTGAATATTTATTTGAATCTATTTTACAATTATCCAAAACATTTGGATCTACCATTCCACAACCCATAATTTCAAGCCAGCCTGTTCCTTTTGTAATTCTGTAATCTGTTTCAGAATTTAAACCCCAATAAATATCAACCTCCGCGCTTGGTTCAGTAAACGGAAAATAAGATGGTCTAAGTCTAATTTTAGATTTACCAAATAACTCTTTAGTAAAAAATAATAAGGTTTGTTTTAGATCAGCAAATGATACATTTTCATCAATATAAAGTCCCTCAATCTGGTGAAAAAAACAATGGGATCTAGCAGAAATATCTTCATTTCGATACACTCTTCCAGGTGATATGGTTCTTATAGGAGGTTCGTTATTCTCCATGTGTCTTATTTGTACAGATGAAGTATGTGTTCTTAATAGAAGATCAGGATCTTTATTAATAAAGAAAGTATCTTGCATGTCCCTAGCAGGATGATGCAATGGAAGATTTAAAGCAGTGAAATTATGCCAGTCGTCTTCAATTTCAGGACCCTCAGAAATGTTAAAGCCAATCTTGTAAAATATATCGATTATTTTATCTCTAATTATTGAGATTGGATGTCTAGACCCAAGTTCAATCATTGATGCGGGTCGAGTTAAATCTATATTATTTGTTTTTTTATTTTTTGAGCTATTTACAGACTTTTTTAATTCTTCAATTTTGTCAAGAGCAGTTGATTTTAATTTATTAATAGCTAATCCATATTCTTTTTTTTCTGTGTCTTTTACTTTTTTAAATTCTGAAAAATACCTTGAAATATGTCCTTTTTTTCCTAAAAACTCTATTCTAAAGTCTTCAATTTCTTTAGTATTTTTACTATTAAAATCTAATGCTTTTTTGATTTTTTCCTCTATTTCCTTAATCATAAACTTGTTGATCTAATGCTTCAAAAATACTCATTTTGATTTATTCAATAAGCTGTTTTTCAATAAAATAATTAATTATAGCTTCTTTCATTAAAATACTTTGTTCCCCTGCCTTTAAGTTCGGAAGTTTAGTAATGATTTTATAGTGAGGCCAACCGTCTTCGTCAACATAATCAAATTTATAATATCCAAATGGCTCAAGCAAACGACATACAGCAATATGCATTAAATCAATTTTCTGGTTTTTATTAAATTTTAAGTCTGGCTGACCCAACTCTTGAACTCCAATTAAAAAAATAATACTTTCAATATCAAGTTTTTCTCCATTGTTAAATTTTGTAGATATAAGACTTAAAATTAAATCCCATTTTTCTTTCAAATCATTTTTGATTTTCATCACACATAATTTATAATTTGATCAAAACAATATACCTATATTTGTAAATAAAATCTTGAATTACTTTGATATTTTTATTGTTTGCTTAATCCTTTTAGGATCTTATCGTGGATTCTCAAAGGGGCTAATCAATGAGTTAAGTTCAGTATTTGCCTTAATTCTTGGAGTTTATGGATCGTTAAAATTCTCTGATCTAACTCTAACTTTTGTAAATATACATTTCGCAGCTCAGTTACAATCAATTAATGACAGCTATTTAAAGATTTTTTCATTTGCCTTCACATTTGTTATAATTATTATTTCTGTTTCACTTCTTGCAAAACTTTTAACTAAAATTGCGAAAGTTATATTTTTAGGATTTGTCAATAAGCTTTTAGGAGGTGTATTTGGAGGAGTTAAATATGTCTTGATAATATCTTTTTGTTTAGTGTTTTTTGAAAATATTAATTCTGAATTTTCTATTGTTGACCAAATAGCTTTAGAAAAAATTATTTTTTATAACCCTGCTTTAGAAATAGGGGAATACTTGTTGAATATTATTGATTACAGTAAAAATTCAATCAATTTTTTTGATTGAATTTAATTCAAGCCATCCACTAGCTCCATTACTAAGTTCAACTAAAACCCAATCATCTAACTCTTCTTTTAATTTTACCTTTGTGCCTTCGTGCAAATTAAATTGAATTTCACTTCTATAGTTTGGTTCTGTCCTAAAATCTATTTTTTTATCAAAAATTATAGCTTCTACATTTGATTGTTGATTTTCAAATTTTGTTATTCCTGTCAAAATAAAAATAATAGAAATACAAAAAACAATTGAGGAAAATGTAAAGTATGTTTTTTTAGAATTACTGTCTCTTTTGAAATAATACAGTATGAATAAAATTAAAAAAATGTAAAATGAAGTTATTCCAATACTTAGCCATTGATTTATTGAAAATAAGTTAGAAATAGTTATTAATATGTTCGATAACTGGTTAGAGGGAAGCATTTCTATTTTATCAATTAACATATTTTGAGTGTATGCTAAATTATTTAATGTATCAATATCACTTGGATCCAATTTTAAAGCTTTTTCATAATAAAAAATACTATTTGGAATATCATTAAGTTTATAGTAGGTATTTCCTAAGTTGAAATATAACTGCTTTGAATGTTCTCCCTGATTAATAATATCTGTAAATAGACTAATAGCACTTAAATAATCCCCATTATTATAATCCTTAACGCCTTGTTTAAATTTTATATTATTATTTGTTTGTGAAAATGCAACACATGAGATAAATAAAACTATAATTAGTACTAAATTTTTCATTTAAATTACTTTATCAATTTCTGAAATGACTTTTACTGCATTTTCATAATCTTTATTGATTGCTACATTTGATGCAGGAGTATATCTCGCGTATTCACAATTTTCAATTAATGTTATAAAAAGCTGTTTAGGTTCTTTACCTATATTTTTTTCTAAAAGCAACTCTGAAATTCTTTGTTTACTATAGTCTGTAGTTTCTATTGAAAGTTTAGATTTTAAAAAGTTATGTAAGGCTTTTTCAAGTGAGACATAAAACAAGTCTTTTTTATCTAAATTTTTCTTGGCTTCTGACAAATATTTTTTTGCAAGCTTATTAGCTCTTCTCGAATTATTTTCTTCCCTTTCAGAGCTAGTGATTTTTTTTGATTTAAAAAACACTATTATGATAATGATAATGACTATTGGTAATAAAAGAAGTAAATAAAAACTTATTGAATAAATAAAGGGTGTAGAATTAATTTTAATTAATTCGGGATTAGTTTTAATAAACTTAAATTGATTGATTGAAGGAAGAATATTGTTTGAAATAATTGACGAATCAGTTGAAGGTTTATTGCTATCAAATGAGGTTGGCCCCTCTAATACATTTATTACAGTTTCTTTGGATTTTAGAGTTTCATACTTTTTTGAACTGGTATTGAAAAAAGTAAATTCTACTGCATTTATCGGATACTTTCCTTGAAACTGCGGAACTAAAGTATATGTATTAGAAATACTCCCTTTCATTCCTGTTATGTTAGTAGAAACTTTTTCATTATACTCTGGATCATATTTCTCTAATGAGCTTGGGACCTGAAGAGGTGGTGGAGAAAACAATTTTAAATTTCCTTTACCTTTAATTTCAACCGTTGCTTGCAAAGATTCGGAGGCATTTAAATCAGTTTTAGTTGTTCTAAGATCTATCTCAAAGTCTCCAACAGCTCCATTAAAACTTTCTGGTGCGTTAAAAGGCAATTCTTTTACTTGAATAATTCTTTTCCCGGCAGTTACTTTTTTAGACACTTGGTTATAAATTCTGTTTCCAAAAAAATCTCTTCGATTTGTTGGAACATCAACCGAAACATCTAACGATAAAGGAAGTATTTCAAGTTTATCTGTTTTTTGTGGATACAAAACTGTTTTTTTCCATGTTACATAATTATAACTGTCCCCTTTGTATGAACCTCTTTCAATTTGAAGTCTTGGAATTTTAATATTTTGAGACCAAAAGTTTTCAAATTCTGGTGTTTCAATTTCTCCAACATTTGTAACATTGATTTGAGGAGAAAAATAGAGCTTATAAATAATTGAAATACCCTCATTTAAAAAAGGATTTGTATTCGAAACTTCTGCCACTAAGTGTAAATTTTCATTTACAACATAACTAGGATCATCAGGATCTTTACTTATAGAAACTGATTCATTAACATTTACTTTTAAGGGGAGGGTTTTAAAAACCTGGCCATCTATTTCAATAGTGGCTTGACCTATAGTAAGAGAGCCTTTTTCCAAAGGGCTTAAAAAATATGAATAACTTTTAGAAAAAGTTCTTTTGCCGTTGACCCACATATTACTAACGGATTGATTAGGTCCCCCAACAACTCTAAATCCTTTAAAATTTGGTGGATTAAAATTATCTCCGTCTTTATTCATTTTGAAATCTACTCTTAAATTTTCGTTAAGTCCTAATGTTTTTTTACTCACAATTGTTTCAAAATTTACAGAATCTTCTTGTCCAGTCATCTGAACAATTGAAAACTGTAATAAGAAAGCCAATAAATAAATTTTCAATTTCATTTTAACTACCAATCTTTTTTATTTTTTACTGGGACACCTTTAACTTTATTTTTATTAACCTTTTTCTGAACTTTCTTTTCTTCATTATCCATTGCTTTGAGCAGGTTTTTTAATTGCTCAGGAGATATTTTATTGGGTTTAGGTTTGTTCTTTTCATTTTTATTGTCTTTATTATCTTTTTTCTTATTGTCGTTTTTATTCTCCTCTTTTTTATCGTTTTTCTTTTCATCTTTTTTATTATCTCCCTTGTTATCTTTGTCGTTCTTCTTTTCTTTATCATCTTTTTTCTCCTTATCGTTTTTCTTGTCTTTGTCGTCTTTTTTGTTATTCTTTTGTTGGTTTTTTAATAATTCTTTAGCTAAGACATAATTGTATCTAGTTTCATCGTCCTTAGGATTATTTAATAATGCATTTTTAAATGAGTTTACAGCGTTTTGATAATCTTTATTTTTCATAAAAAGATTACCTAAATTATGAAATGACTTATGTAGAGTCGTTTTGTCTTTTGCTTTTTTTATTGAAGACCTATATTGATTCAAAGCCTCTTGATTTAATTCTTTATTATAAAAAGAATTAGCCAAATTATAACTTGCCGCAATATTAGTAGAATCTTTTGAAATAGATTTTCTGTATAATGCTTCAGCTTCAATTAAATTCTTTTCAGAAAACTCAATATTTCCATCTAACGTTAGGTTGTTTGACTCTTTATCAATTGTAGTTGATTGAGAATTAATCTTTAAGCAAAAGAATAGTAAAACTATGTAACTAATTTTTCTCATTAAATAAATTTAATTTTTTAACCCAATATGTCTTCTTTTCAAAAACTAATAATTCCAAACTTAAAAAAAGAATTGCAAATGAAATAAACCACTGAAATTGGTCTTTATAAGCAACAAATTGTTTAGACTCAAATTCTTTTTTATCCATTTCTTTTAATCTTTTAGAAATTTCCTCAACAACTAGCTCGGTATTAAGGCCCTCAATATAGATTCCACTTGAAGAGTTCGCTATCGTATTTAGTAATTGGGTATTAAGCTTTGTCACAACAACATCCCCATTTTCATCTTTTTTATAAGATTTTACAATATTATTTTCTTTAATTGGAATTGGCGCTCCCTTGACTGAACCCAGGCCAATGGTTATAATTGTTATTCCAGATTGTTCAGCTAGTTCAAGTAAATTTTGTCTTTCAACTTCATGGTCCTCACCGTCTGAAAGAATGCACAAAACTCTGTTAGTTTGATCTTCATCGTCATAAAATTTTTGTGCTAAGTTTATTGATTGAATAATTGCTGTCCCTTGAGAGGATAACATATCTGTGTTTAAACTTTGTAAAAAAGTTTTGGCTGTTGAATAATCGTCTGTAATAGGTAAAATTGGCAATGCTGTTGCCGCATATGCAATTACCCCAACTCTGTCATTATTTAAAGTATTGATAATTTCTGAAACAATTCTTTTAGCCTTTTCTAACCGATTTGGTGCTATGTCTTCAGCCAACATACTTTTAGAGACATCAAGAGCAAAAACTATATCAACACCCTCTCTTTTAACAGTTTTTAATTCTGTCCCAATCTTCGGATTAACTAATGCAATTGTTGAAAAAAGGATAAATAATATTAAAAAAAGCAGTTTAATTCTTGGCTTAAAATTAGAAATATTTGGACTTAAAAATTGAAGTAAATTTTCAGAAATATATTTTTTTTGAATATTTTTTTTCCATGTTTTTAAAAACAAAAAACCTATTATCATTATTGGAATAATGAGTAGAATATAAAAATATGATGTCTCTTCTAATTGATACATTAAATAAAACTTTTAAAAATTGTCGATCTGAAAATCCATTCTACTAGAATTAAAGAAATTGAAATCAAAATGAAAATTCTATAAATTTCTTTTGCATTTGAATATTTAAATTCCTCTACTTCGGTTTTTTCTAATTTATTAATTTCATCATATATTTCTTTTAATTTTTTGTTATCTGTAGCTCTAAAATATAAGCCACCTGTTTTTGAAGCAATTGATTTCAAAAGCTTTTCATCAATTTCAACTTTCGTTAAACCATACCTAAATGACCCATCTGGATTTAGAGCGATAGGGGCTCGTGCATTTCCATTGCTACCCAATCCAATTGTATAGGTTTTTATTCCAAAAGAAGAAGCCAAATCTGCTGAAGTGTTTGGATCTATAAAGCCAGAGTTATTTACTCCATCTGTAAGTAGTATAACCACTTTGCTTTTTGCTTTACTGTCTTTTAATCTATTTACTGATGTTGCCAAACCCATACCAATTGCTGTTCCATCTTCAATAACTCCATCAAAAATTATTTCATTTAAAGAGTTTACAATAATAGATTTATCTGATGTCACTGGTGTTTTAGTATAACTTTCTCCTGCATAAACCACCAAGCCAATTCTATCGTTTGTCCTATCATTAATAAACTCTTTAGCAACCTCTTTTAGCGCTTCCAGTCTATTTGGCTTTAAATCTTGAGCTAACATACTAGACGATACGTCGACTGCAATAACAATATCTATACCTCTACTTTTTTTTGTCTGAGTAGACACATCTATAATTTGAGGTCTAGCTAAACCTACTATCAAAAACATAATTGCTAAATATCTTATAATATTTAAAAAAGGATATAATCTAGCTTTTAAGGATTTTTTTGAAAAAGACTTGATAGATGATATATTAAAATTAGAAATTTTCTGAGATTTAAATTTATAATCAATTAAGATTAAAAAAAGTAGCACTATAATAAGCCATAAAAATTCAGGATTTGAAAATATCATATTATTAGGCATACTAGTCTTTTTTAAAATAAATTGAATTCTCAATTCGTTTAATTATTTCCGATGAATATTTATTATCTCTATCTATAATGGTAGTTATAATTTGTGTTCCTCCGTTCTCAAAAAATGTTAAATTGTAGTATTCTTTTTTTACTGAGTTTCCATCAATTTTATTATAATCAAATGAACCGAAATATTTGGTGGTACTTATACCGTCATTAAGTGAGAATTCTTCTTCCTGAGTTAATATATTTAGTGCTCCCATAGATTTTAAATTTTCTATTAATATAGCCTGATGATCTTCTTCTTCGTTAATTGGTTTTGTTAAAACTGAAATAAAAAATGAGTCTTCTAGAGTTTGAAAATCAAAAAGCTGACCTAACTTTGAATCATTTCTTTTCAAAACATCAGGTGAGGTAATAGAAATTGGATAAGCTCCATAACTGCTTTCTACCCAATCCGTTCTGTCAAGAAGATTTTTTGTTTCATTCCCAACAATTGTATCCTTAACATCTTGCCATCCAAATATTGATATTGAGATTACTAAAGATAAGGTTATTAAAACTGAGCTAATTTTAAAGATATTTAAATACAGTTTCTTTTTCTTTTGTTCTTTAATTTTTTTTAAATAAATCTCATTTTTCAATAATTCTTCTTCACTTGGCTCTGGGATTGCCTCTTTTGTATCTACTAAAACAGTTTCCAATACTTTTTTATCTAGTATAGCAGTCTCTGATCCAGGATTAGATTTTGCAAATTTCACTAAATCTGCAGTTGCAAGAACTGACTTAAAATTATTTAAGGTTTCTTTACTAATATCTAGTTGCCCAGCATCCTTTAATAATTCTAATTTTTCTATTAGTTCGTTTGTTGTACTTTCTAGGGCATCTACCTTAACTTCTTCCTCAAAATATCCTTTTACAATTTCCGTCAGCTTTGAATAATATAATTTATAATCTAATTGATTACTCAAGTCTTTAAGTTCTAATTGTTTTAATGCCTTAATTGCCTTTTCGAGTGGAGGCGTAATGACCTCTTCAGAAGATTTAAAAAAGTTTGAATTTTTATATAATAAGCTTATTAAAAATAAAATTATGACTATAGAAAAAAATAAAAAATATTTCTTCCACCAGCCTTCATTATTTCTATCAACAGAAATTATATTTTTTATATCAAAAAACTTTTTACTTACTGTATCAACTTTAACATTAGAAACATTAACAATTATTGAATCTCCTGTTTTAATTATCTGATCTACAATTTTAAGAGGGTTAATAATTGAAAATGAACCGGGCTCAAAACTGGTTAGTGAGTATCTTTTTGTAAAGCGATATTTATTTTTTATGATGAGAGTGTCCAATTCAAATTCTTCTATAATTTCAAATGGAGGATTTATTTTTGAAAATTTAAGTTCAGACTTTTCTATTGAATCTAACGTGAAAGAGAATTCATATTTAATTTCCTCACCAACTTTTATTGTTAGGGTGTCTATTTTTGAGTCAACATCAATAACAGCCTGAGAATACAAACTTGCGCTAGTGCAAATGAAAATAGCAATAAATACAATTTTAAATTTATCCACGATTTTTAAAATAATTTAAAAGCTTTTTAATATAACTCTCATCTGTTCTGCAAGAAATTGTACCTGCACCATTTTTAGTAAATAAATCATTAAATTTTTTAAAATTTAATGACATTTCTCTTTCATAGTTATCTCTTAATGATTTAGAAGAAGTATCTATCATTTTAATCTCTTCTGTCTCTTGATCAAACATTTGAACTAATCCAAGGTTTGGAATAGCCTCTTCAAACTTGTCGTAAACTTTAATGCCTGTTAAGTCATGTTTTTTAGAAATTATTTTTAAAGATTTTTCATAATCAGATGAAATAAAATCAGACAAAATAAATGTAATAGATTTCTTTTTTAAAATTCTTGTTAAGAATTCCAAAGCAACTTTAATATCTGTTTTTTTACTAAGAGGTTTAAACTCAATAAGCTCTCTGATAATTCTTAATACATGTGTTTTACCCTTGCTAGGTGGAATGTAGAACTCTACCTGATCACTAAACAAAATCAACCCTACTTTATCGTTATTTTGAAGGGCTGAAAAAGCTAATGTTGCTGAAATTTCAGTTATAATATTTTTCTTTAAGGCATTATTAGTCCCAAACAAAGCGGAGTTACTAACATCTACCATCAGCATTAATGTAAGCTCTCTTTCTTCCTCAAAAATCTTGACAAATGGTTCGTTATACCTTGCTGTAACATTCCAATCTATTGTTCGAACATCATCTCCAAACTGATAATTTCTAACCTCACTAAAAGTCATTCCTCGTCCTTTAAAAGCACTATGATATTCTCCACCAAAAATATTACTACTTAACTTTCTGGTTTTGATTTCAATTTTTCTAACTTTTTTTAATAAATCTTTAGTCTCCAAAATATTGAAATTAGTAAGTTTAAAAATTGGAATTATTTTTAAGGTACTTCTACTTGATTAACAATTTTGTTAATTATTTCCTCAGAAGAAATACTTTCTGCTTCAGCTTCATATGTTAACCCTATTCTGTGTCTTAAAACATCATGAATAACTGCTCTAACGTCTTCAGGAATTACATATCCTCTTCTTTTTATAAAAGCATAACATCTTGCAGCATTAGCTAGATTTATGCTTCCTCTGGGTGAAGCTCCAAAATTTATTAAGGGTTTTAATTCATCTAGACCATATTTTTCAGGATATCTGGTGGCGAATATTAAATCTAAAATATATTTTTCAATTTTTTCATCCATATAAACTCGTCTAACAGATTCCTGTGCTTTAATTATTTGTTTAACAGTTACTACAGGTTTAATGTCACCAAAACTATTATTAATATTAGCCCTAACTATTAGCTGTTCATCCTCAAGCTTAGGGTAATCAATAATTGTTTTCAACATAAATCTATCAACCTGCGCTTCAGGTAAAGGATACGTCCCTTCTTGTTCAACAGGGTTTTGAGTGGCCATTACTAAAAAAGGAGGTGCTAATTTAAAGGTAGAATCACCAATTGTAACCTGTTTCTCTTGCATTGACTCTAATAGAGCCGATTGAACTTTTGCTGGAGCTCTATTAATTTCGTCAGCTAAAACAAAATTAGCAAAAATTGGACCTTTCTTAATTGAGAAATCATTTTCTTTCATATTGTAGATCATGGTGCCAACTACGTCTGCAGGCAATAAATCAGGTGTAAATTGAATTCTACTGAAACTACCTTTAACGGCTTTGCTTAAAGAATTAATCGCAAGTGTCTTCGCTAAACCTGGGACTCCCTCCAATAGGATATGCCCCTGTCCCAGAAGACCAATCAAAAGTCTTTCAATCATATGCTTTTGACCAACTATAACCTTGTTAATTTCTAATAATAGTATATCAATAAAAGCACTTTCTTTTTCAATGATTTCATTAATTTCTTTAATGTCTATTTCTTTATTCATGTTATTCTATGTTAATATTATAAAATTACTCATTAAACTAAGGGGGTGCAATTTGAATAAAAAAAATGATTCAAATTGTTAATAATTGGTTAAATATTTCTTTAGTTAAAGAGGTAAATCATTTTTTGACCAACATTTCTTCAATCTCTTTTGGAACTAAATCTGAAATTGAGATGTTATTTTTAATGTTATTTCTTATTAAAGTAGAAGAAATTTCCATAATTGGAGCATCATATAGAGTAACGTTTTTATGGTCTACTAATCTACTTTTCTCTAAAGATTGACTTTTCCTCGGGTAAACACATATTTTATGTTGTAGAATAAGTTCATAATTACTCCAAAGATGCAAAGTATTAAGGTTGTCCTCGCCTAAAATAATTTTAAAGTCTGTATCTGTATACTCTTTGTTTAAATGTATTAATGTGTCAGAAGTATTGTATGGTGGTGTAAGTTTAAACTCAACATCAGAACAAACAATTCTTTTATTTTTCTTACAATAATTATCAATTATTTTAAATCTGTTATAATAATTCGAAACTTTATTAGCTTGCTTAAATGGACTTAGTGGAGTAATCACAAACCATATTTGGTCAAGACTTAGTTTATTTAAAAAATACTTTGCTATAGCAATGTGACCATTATGTAATGGATCAAAAGTTCCAAAAAACAAGCCTATGGTTTTATTCATTAATCAAGAAGTTTTTTACAATGTTATAGGATTCTTTTTTGGCTGTAATTAAGTCGTTATTGATTATCGTTACATCAAAGCTTGATTCGCTTTCTATTTCTTTTACTGCTTTTTCAACTCTTGAATTAATTGATTCAAGTGAATCAGAAGCTCTAGAAACTAATCTTTTTCTTAGTTCTTCAATACTTGGGGGTTTAACAAACACTGCTAATGCATCATGTTGAAAAAAATTTTTCAACTTAATACCGCCAATAACATCAATATCAAAAATCACATTACTGGTTTCGAGCAATTTGTTAACCTCTTCTTTTAAGCTTCCATAAAATACATCTTCATAAACTTCTTCGAATTCTAAAAATTGATTGTTTTTAATTAATTCCTTAAAATCTGACTTAGATTTAAAAAAATAATCTTTTCCATTGATTTCTCCTTGGCGTTTGTTTCTTGTTGTTGCAGAAATAGAAAAACTCAGGTTCAGTTCACTTTTTTCTAATAATTCTCTAACTAAAGTAGTTTTACCACTTCCAGAGGGTGCAGAAAAAATTATGCACTTGCCAAAATTTTTCATAAAACGTTTAATAATTGTTCCTTAATCTTCTCAAGATTATTTTTCATCTCGACAACATTTTTTTGAATAGCTGAATGATTGGCTTTGGAGCCTATGGTATTTATTTCTCTTCCAATTTCCTGAGAAATAAAAATCAATTTTTTTCCTTTTTCTGAAATACTTGAGTTAACAGTTTCTCTAAAAAAGTTTAAATGATTTTTTAGTCTGACAATTTCTTCGTTTATATCATATTTCTCTAAATAGTATATTATTTCTTGATCCCACCTTTCCTTATTTAATTCGACATTCAGTTCTTGTAGGCTTGAGTTTAATTTATTTTTAATAGAATCTTTTCTTTCTGGAGCAAGGTCAATAACTTCAAGCATATCCTTCTCGATTAAATTTATTTGATTGTTTAAATCCTTTTCTAGAGCTTTACCCTCCTGTTTTCTAAATTCAATTAATTCTTTACAAGCTTTATTAATTTGATTATTAATTTCATCCTTTTGTGAATTAGTTATTTCAAAATTTTGTTTAGAAAAAACCTCAGGAAGGTTTATAGCTATTTTCAAAAGTTCTGAGTCCTTTGTTTTTACCACTGATTTTAATTCTTTAATGTAATTTTTTATAATTTTTTTGTTGAAAGAATTGGCAGGTTTTTCAGTAGCTATTGATATTTTAAGTTCTATTTTCCCTCTTAATAATTTAGCTGATAATAAAGATCTTAATTCTTTTTCTAAATCTTTTAAATGGGAGTGTATATTAAAATTTATATCAAAATTTTTGCTGTTAAGTGATTTTATTTCAATCGTAATTTCACCTAGTTCAGATGTTAGAGCAGATTGTCCAAATCCGGTCATTGATTGTAACATGGATGTAAATTTACAAAAAAGAAGGGCTTACTCTAATTTTCTAACCCATATATTTCTAAAACTTAATGGAACACAACAATGATCTTGTAACATTATTGGTGCATCTCCATGAGCAGAGTATTTAGGTTGTCCTACGTTTGTTGTAGTTCCAAAAATTTCAACGTGATTTTGAATTAATATTCCGTTATGGAAAACAGTGAAAAAACCTGGTTTTACTAATTTTTTATTTTTAAACACTGGAGCATTAAAAATTATGTCATAAGACTGCCAATCACCAGGTTTTCGTGAAGCATTTACAAGTGGAATATGTTGCTTATACACTGAACCTGCCTGACCATTTACATAGGTCGGGTTTTCATAACTATCTAAAATTTGTATTTCATAATTTCTCTGCAAAAATACCCCACTATTAGATCTACTTTGATCTTTGTGTTTACTAATTGCTTTAGTACCTGCTTTCCATTCAATGTGCAACTGAACAGATCCAAAAGATTCTTTTGTGAAAATTGAACCCTTTCCATTTACGACCGTCATAGAACCATCATCATTAATTATCCATTGAGGCTCTTTATCTCCCCATGTTACCCAATTTGAAAAATCGGTTCCATCAAATAAAACAATCGCGTCACTTGGCGGCAAATTATCATAATAAGTATTAACCTTTTCAGGGACAGGTTCCCACACTTCAGTATCCTTACTTTGAGAAAAAATAATAAGATAATTTAGAAAAAAAACTAGTATAAAAATATTCCTCATGATAATAAAGGTAAAAAATAATATGATATTATATAATAATATTAATTCAAAGGATAACTAGGAATAATTAAGTAGATTTTTAATTTTTTTTTTGAATCAATGAGTCGTAAATTTGAAAAAAAAAATCATGAAAAATATTCTAACACTATGTTTTACTCTTCTATTATTAGCAGGTTGTGGGAATGAACCAAAAAAAGAGAAGTTTACATATAAAAGAACTAAAACAGAAATAAAACCAGTAGTAAATTCTACCAGATTAGTTTTGAACTCAAACGATCTAATGATGTTTGATAAAAATTTATTGAAAGGTCAAGCTGGTAAAGAAATTACCCTCACACTTAACCATACTGGGAAAATAGCTAAGGAATTTATGGGTCATAATTTTGTATTGTTAAAAAAAAATGTTGATGTTGATGATTTTGCTCAAAGAGCTGTAATTGCAAAAGACAATCAATATATTCCTGAAGGTGATGAAACAATAGCTTATACAAATATGCTAGGTGGTGGTGAGTCTGACAGTATAACTTTTACAGTTGATGAGCCTGGAAGTTATATATACATATGTACATTCCCAGGTCACTACCAAATTATGAAAGGTGAATTTATTATTGAATAAGTGAAATTTAACACCAAAACCATTCACGGAGGTCAAATAACAGAAAAAGGATATAATGCTGTAATGCCCCCTATATATCAAACCTCGACATATGCTCAAAAAAGTCCAGGAGACCACAAAGGTTTTGAGTATAGTAGAACCCATAATCCCACAAGAACCGCTCTAGAAAGTTCATTAGCTAGTATAGAAAATGGCAAATTTGGACTAGCTTTTGGTTCGGGTTTAGCGGCAATTGATGCTGTGTTAAAATTGTTAAAACCTGGTGACGAAATTATTTCTACCAATGACTTATATGGTGGATCATACAGACTATTCACTAAAATTTTCGAAGATTATGGGCTTGTTTTTCATTTCACTGAAATGCAAAATTTATCAAGTGTTGAAAATTTAATTAACAATAAAACTAAACTTATTTGGGTTGAAACACCAACAAACCCAATGATGAATATAATTGATATTAATGGACTTAGTCTGATAGCTAAAAAATTCAATATACTTCTAGGAGTTGACAATACTTTTGCGACTCCTTTCTTACAACAACCTCTTTCTTTAGGAGCAGATATTGTCATGCATTCTGCCACAAAATATTTGGCAGGACATAGTGATGTAGTTTTAGGTGCGCTGATAGTGAATAATGAACAGCTTTCCGAAAAACTTTATTTTATTCAAAATGCTAGTGGAGCAATTTGTGGACCAATGGATAGTTTTTTAACATTAAGAGGAATAAAAACTCTTCATGTAAGAATGAAAAGACATTGCGAAAACGCTGAAAAAATTGCAAAATTCTTGAGCAGTCATTCTGAAATTGAAAATGTTTATTGGCCCGGATTTAAATCTCATGCCAATCATAACATTGCTGTTCAACAAATGAACGATTTTGGAGCAATGATCTCATTTACAACTAAAGGAAATAATTTCAAAAAATCAATTAAAATAATTGAATCCCTCAAAATTTTTACTCTTGCAGAATCTCTTGGAGGTGTAGAAAGCTTAGCTGGGCATCCAGCATCAATGACTCACGCATCAATTCCAAAAGAAGAAAGAGAGAGGGCTGGAGTAGTAGACTCATTAATAAGACTAAGTGTGGGTATTGAGGATATTGATGATTTAATTGAAGATTTAAACCAGGCGATTTCTTAGCTCTAAATATTATTTGATTAACTTAGTTTGATATTAATGTTTAATAATTGTTTTTATTATGAAAAAAATTATTGAAAACTTTATAGCAGAAATTGATAGAAAAAATTCTCATGAACCCGAATTCATGCAGGCTGTAAGGGAAATCTCAGAAAACGTACTACCATACATAATATCTCAAGACATATATCACGGTAAAAATATTCTAATGAGAATGGTTGAGCCGGAAAGAGTCCTAATGTTCAGGGTAAACTGGGTAGATGACAACGGGGAAATACAGGTTAATAGAGGCTATAGAGTTCAAATGAATTCAGCTATTGGACCTTACAAAGGAGGATTACGATTTCATCCTACAGTAAATCTTAGTATTTTGAAATTTTTAGCATTAGAACAGGTTTTTAAAAATAGCCTTACTACCCTTCCTATGGGAGCTGGTAAAGGAGGTTCAGATTTTGACCCAAAAGGTAAGAGTGATGGAGAAGTAATGAGGTTTTGTCAAAGTTTTATGACAGAATTATACCGATATATTGGACCAAATACTGATGTTCCTGCTGGTGACATAGGAGTTGGGGGGAGAGAAATTGGCTACATGTTTGGTCAATATAAAAAATTAAAAAAAGAGTTTAGTGGAGTATTAACAGGAAAGGGCCTCTCATGGGGTGGGTCTTTAATTCGTCCTGAAGCAACTGGTTATGGAACCGTTTATTTTGCAGAAAATATGCTTAAACATGTTTCTGATTCAATTAAAGGGAAAACTGTGACTATTTCTGGATCAGGAAATGTTGCTCAATATGCTGCTGAAAAGTGTTTACATCTTTCGGCAAAAGTTATATCAATGTCAGATTCCTCTGGGACAATTTTTGACAAGGAAGGTATTGACAAAGAAAAGCTTGCTTACATAATGAACCTAAAAAATAATGAAAGAGGTAGAATTAGTGAATACATAAAAAAATACCCTAATGCTAAATTTTTAAAGAATAAAACTCCATGGGATATTCCGTGTGATGTAGCTCTGCCTTGTGCAACTCAGAACGAACTAAAAGAAAAAGATGCAAAATCACTAATTAATAATGGATGTGTCTGTGTGAGTGAAGGTGCAAACATGCCATGTGTTCCTGGAGCAATAAAAGTATTCAAAGCACACAAAATATTATATGCACCAGGAAAAGCTTCCAACGCTGGAGGAGTTGCTGTCTCTGGATTAGAAATGGCACAAAATTCCTTAAGATATAGCTGGTCCAGAGAAGAAGTTGACTCAAAGTTACAAGAAATTATGAATGATATTCATGCCTCTTGTTTGACGCATGGTCAAGAAAAAGGATGGGTGGATTATGAAAAAGGTGCCAACATAGCAGGGTTTATTAAAGTAGCTGATGCCATGTTAGCTCAAGGAGTTGTCTAAATGCTAATTTCTACAGAATCTATTTCACTGAATTACGTAAAATATTCTGAAACCAGTATAATTGTAAAATGTTTTACAAAATCTGACGGTTTAAAATCCTATTTAATTAAGGGAATTAGATCCTCAAAAAAAAAAATTCTTAACATCGGATTGTTTCAACCACTTACAATTATAGAAATTGATGCTAACCATAAAAATAAGGGTAATTTGGAAAGTATCCGATCTGCAAAAATCAGTAATTCATATAAAACAATACATATTGATATATTTAAAAATTCTATTGTTCTTTTTTTATCAGAAGTGTTAGCTAAAAGTATTAAAGAAGAAGAGAAAAATATTGAATTATTTGAATTTGTAAAAAAATCTATGATTTGGCTTGACAATTCTGAAAAATTCAGCAATTTTCACATACAATTTTTAGTTAAACTCCTTTCTTTTTTGGGCATATCCCCCGAAAAAACAGAGAAAACAATGAATGGATTTAATATGATTGATGGAGTTTTTTGTGAATATGACCAAAGCGAATTCTGTATTAATGGAAAATTAGTTGACCATTTTAAATCATTTTTAGGCACAGAATTTGATGATGTTGTAACTGAAGTTAATACCTCTAACAAAAGAAAAGAATTGATCGAATTTTTAATAAAATACATGCAAATTCACCTGCCTGACTTTAAAAGACCTAAGTCACTTAATATTCTTTATGAATTATTTCAATAAATTAATATTATTATTTATTCTTTTCTTTAATTTTTCTTTTTCTCAAAAAATATCAATTATTGACTCAGAAAATGGAAGCATAATTCCCAATGCTACGGTATTTAGTAAGCAAAGTATGGAGTCAATTATTTCTGATTTTAACGGTCTTGTTGATTTAAATAAATTCAGTTCTAAAGACACTTTAATTTTTGGTCACGTTTCTTACAACAGTCTATCGATAGTCAAAAATGAAATCTATGACTCTAAAGTGTTTTTAATTCCTGCTGCACAAGCTTTAAATGAAGTAGTTTTATCTGTAGCTCGGAGCAAAGAAAATAAGGATAAGATTTCCAAACAAGTTTCTGTTATTTCTTATGAAGATCTAAAGTTAAACTCCCCCCAAACGTCAGCGGATCTTTTGACATATGCAAATGGGGTAAGAGTTCAAAAATCTCAAGGAGGAGGAGGAAGCCCTGTAATTAGAGGATTTGAGGCAAATAGAGTTTTATTAGTAGTTGATGGTGTTAGAATGAATAATGCAATCTACAGATCTGGTCATTTGCAAAATTCTATCACAATCAACCCAAATAGTTTAGAAAGAACTGAAGTTATTTATGGCCCATCATCGGTAGGCTATGGGTCTGATGCGCTTGGAGGAGTAGTTCATTATTATACAAAAACACCTAAAATAAATAATTCAAAAGAATGGAATTTCACTGGAGTTTCATCTTTTAACCCTCGTCTTAAAAATATTGTACAAAATTTTGATATTGAGTACAGTCAAAAAAAATGGGCTAGCTACACCAATTTTTCTTTTTCAAAATTCGGGGATATTATAATGGGTAACAATAGAAATCACGGTTTTGAGTCGTGGGGTCTTGATTATCATTTCCTTAATCCAGAAAAGTATAATAATTCTTTTATTACAAACCCAAATCCTAAATTACAAAAACACACTTCTTATAATCAATACGATTTTTTACAAAAACTAAATTTTAAGATATCTGATTTCTCTAGTCTTATTTTAAATTTTCAAAACTCAAAATCATCTGACATACATCGATTTGATAAGTTAAATGAATTAAAAAATGGGAATTATAAATACTCCAAATGGAGTTATGGTCCTCAGAAAAGAACAATGATTTCGTCTCAGCTTAATCTTTCAAAAAAGAACAGCTTTAGCGATAAAAGAAAATTTCTTTTAGCCTATCAAAAAATTGGAGAATCACGACATTACAGAAAATTTCAAGATCTTGAAAGTTTGAATCAAATTGAATCATTAGATGTGTTTTCCATTAATTTAGATTTATTTAAAAATTCATCTGATAACTCTTCTTGGGTTTATGGATTTGAATATGTATTTAACGATATTTCATCAACAGCCTATTTACAAAAATTTGTTTTAGACCCCTCCTCTAGATTGGTTGAAGATAATAAATCTTACGATGCTCCAACTCGATATCCAAGTCAAGAAGGATATTATGGATCAATTGCAGCATACTATGAGTATAGAAAAGATATTTCTAAAAAATCTAATGTAAACATAGGTATGAGATACACAAATACCAAACTTAAAGCTAAGTGGAATAACAAAGAGATTGTTCAATCTAATCTTAGCGATGTGTCTTCAACTAACTCTTCACTTACTACTAGTGTTGGATTAGTCTATAGAACCACAAAAAACTGGAAAATAAATGGAAATTTTTCTAGTGGCTTTCGATCACCTAACATTGACGATATTGGAAAAATCAGGGAAAAAAGTGGAATTCTTACAGTTCCCAATCCACATTTAAAACCCGAATATGCATATAACTCTGAAATTGGTATATCAAAATATTCCAAAAATAAATTAAGTGGATTTTCGATAAACGCTTATTACACGCATATTTCAAAACATATTTCTAGAGATTTCTACGAAATTAAAACTGATCAATCTTCCGATGATTATAAAACAATTATTTTCAATTCGGAAGAGGTCATTACAATGGCTAACATAAATAAAGGCAGTGCATATATTTATGGAGCCACGTTTGATTTTAAAACTTCTTTGTCCAAAAACTTACTTATCAAAGGAAATTTGACATATACTGAAGGAAGAAATACGGATTATGACCATCCAATACCTTCAATTTCTCCTCTCTTTGGCAACCTACTATTGAAGTTAAATTTGAATAAACTTGAAACTCAATTCTCTTTTAGATTTTCCGAATCCAAAGCTCCAGAACATTACAGTATTGGAGGTGAAGACGGACTTGAAGAAACACCTACATTAAACAAAAATGGGGAAATTTATTATTATGGAATGCCTTCATGGAGTGTATTAAAACTTTCCTCATCTTACTCTTTTTCAAAAAGAATTAAAACTGTAATAATTTTAGATAATCTACTAGATGTTCATTATAGAGAATTTGCATCTGGGATATCTGCTCCAGGCCGAAACTTAAATATTGTTTTAAGTTATCTATTTTAAGTCATAAAATTTGATCTAAAATAGTTACTTTCGCTTTTATCAAAATCTGATAAAATAAAAATGGCATTTAAAGAATATAAAGGCTTGGATTTATCGAAAGTTGCGGATGAAGTACTTGGCGACTGGGAAAAGAATAAATCTTTTGAAAAAAGCATTAATATTAGGAGAGATGCACCAAAATTTATTTTTTACGAAGGCCCTCCATCTGCTAACGGTATGCCTGGCATTCACCATGTTATGGCTAGAAGCATCAAAGATATTTTTTGCAGATTTAAAACCTTAAAGGGATTTCAAGTTGAAAGAAAAGCAGGATGGGATACGCATGGCCTTCCAATTGAGCTAAGTGTAGAAAAAGACCTAGGTATTACAAAAGAGGATATAGGAACAAAAATTTCTGTTGAAGATTATAATAAGGCTTGTAAAAAAGCTGTCATGAAGTATACTGATGTTTGGAATGATCTAACTAAAAAGATGGGTTACTGGGTAGACATGAGTAACCCTTACATAACTTATGAATCTAAATATATTGAATCAGTTTGGTGGCTTCTAAAAAAACTTTACAGTAAAAATCTTATCTATAAAGGTTATACTATTCAGCCTTACTCTCCAAAAGCGGGGACCGGCTTAAGTTCACATGAGCTAAACCAACCTGGAACCTATCAAGACGTTAGCGATACAACCGTTACTGCTCAATTTAAAACTATTAAAAGTTCCCTTCCAGATTTTTTAAAAAAATATGAAAGTCTTTTTATATTAGCTTGGACTACAACACCATGGACTCTCCCATCAAACACTGCACTAACAGTTGGTCCTAAAATTGACTACAGCGTAATCTCAACTTACAATCAATATACTTTTAAATTCATCAATGTCATAATGGCTAGCGATCTTATTTCTAAAGTTTTTGGTAGCAATTACATTAAGGTAAGCAGTGATGATGATTTAATATTTGATTCTAGTAAAGACAAAAAAATTCCATACCTAGTGCAAGAAAATTTTTGTGGGAAAGATCTTCTTAATATCAGGTATGAACAACTTTGGGACGAAGCTCCTTTACCATACGATAATCCAAATGATGCCTTTAGAGTCATTGAAGGAGATTTTGTAACTACTGAAGATGGAACTGGGATTGTTCATACTGCTCCAACTTTTGGAGCTGACGATGCTAAAGTCGCAAAGTTGGCCATCCCACCAATTCCAGCGTTATTGATTGAAGATGAAGACAAACAATTAGTCCCTCTTGTTGATTTACAAGGGAAATTTAGAAAAGAGCTCGGATCTTTGGGAGGAAAATTTGTTAAAAATGAGTATTATGATGATAACATTCCTCAAAAATCTGTAGATGTTGAAATTGCCATTAGACTAAAAGAACAAAATAGAGCTTTTAAAGTTGAGAAATATGTCCATAGTTATCCAAATTGCTGGAGAACTGATAAGCCAATTTTATATTACCCTTTAGATTCTTGGTTTATTAAAGTAACCAAAAAAAAAGAAAGGCTAGTAGAACTTAATAAAACAATTAATTGGAAACCAAAATCTACTGGAGAGGGAAGATTTGGAAATTGGCTAGCTAATGCTAATGATTGGAACCTGTCTAGATCCAGATTCTGGGGAATCCCTCTTCCAATTTGGAAATCATCTGACTCAAAAGAAACAATCGTTATTGGATCAATGGTGGAACTAAAAAATGAAATTAAAAAATCTCTTTCCAAGGGCTTTATGCAAAAAGACCCATTTGATGGCTTTGACCCAAACGACATGAGTGATTTAAATTATAATAAAATTGATTTACATAAAAATATTGTTGATGATATTATTCTGTGTTCTGCATCTGGAAAAAAAATGTTTAGAGAATCTGATTTGATAGATGTTTGGTTTGATTCTGGTTCTATGCCTTATGCTCAATGGCATTATCCTTTTGAAAATAAATCTAAAATTGACAATGGTGAAGCTTTTCCCGCAGATTATATTGCAGAAGGAGTTGATCAAACTAGAGGTTGGTTTTACACTCTTCATGCAATAGCTTCCACAGTCTTTGATTCAATCGCTTACAAAAATGTTATATCTAATGGTCTAGTCTTAGATAAAAATGGACAAAAAATGTCCAAAAGACTAGGTAATGCTGTAGATCCATTTGAAACTATTTCAGAATTTGGACCAGATGCAACTAGGTGGTATATGATAAGTAATGCAAATCCTTGGGATAATCTAAAATTTGATATTGAGGGTATTGAAGAAAGTAAGCGAAAGTTTTTTGGAACCCTCTACAATGTCTATTCTTTCTTTGCTCTATATGCAAACATTGATAATTTTATTTATGATGAAAAAGAGCTTTCTTTAAATGAAAGGCCTGAACTTGATAGATGGATAATCTCAGAACTCAATTCATTAATTTCTGAGGTTGATGGTCATTACTCCAACTATGAACCAACAAAAGCAGCTAGGGCTATTTCAGATTTTGTTCAACTCTATTTAAGTAATTGGTATGTAAGATTATCTAGAAGAAGATTCTGGAAGGGGTCATATTCTCAAGATAAAATAAGTGCTTATCAAACTCTTTACAAATGCTTAAAAGATATTTCCATAATATCATCTCCAATTGCTCCTTTTTTCATGGACAGACTTTACAAAGACTTAGTTAATTGCACTGGTAAAGATGTACTTGATTCTGTTCATCACGAAAATTTCCCTACCTGTAATGAGTCGAATATTAATCCTAGTTTACAGCAAAAAATTAGAAAAGCACAAACAATTTGCTCTTTAGCACTATCATTAAGAAAGAGAGAGAAGATTAAAGTAAGACAGCCGCTTTCTAAAATTATGATCCCTTACCTAAACGATTTAGAGAAAAAAGAAATTGTTGAAATTTCTGACTTAATTAAATCAGAGGTTAATGTTAAAGAGGTTGAATTAATTAGCAACTCCTCTGGAATACTGATAAAAAAAGTTAAGCCTAATTTTAAAACACTTGGCCCTAAACTTGGGAAAAAACTTTCAAAAGCTGTTGAAAAAATTAAAAATCTCGACGAAAGCGAGATTAATAAAATTGAAAATAATCAATCCGTTTCGATAAAGCTAGATGAGGAAGTAATAGCTCTGGAAGCAATCGACTTGGAGATTGTTTCTGAAGACATAGATGGCTGGCTTGTGGCATCTGAAAAAGGAATTACAGTAGCCCTTGATATACAGTTAGATCAAAAGCTAATTAATGAAGGTATTTGCCGAGAACTAATTAATAAAATTCAAAACTTGAGAAAAGACTCAGGTCTTCAGGTAACTGACAAAATTTATTTAAAAATTCAGAAGGATATTATACTTGAAAAAGCTATTTTTGAAAACCAAAATTATATTTTGAGTGAAACTCTAGCAGAAAAACTCGAGTTTTCAGACTCTTTAGATAACGGTATTGAAATTAAATTTGACAATATAAATTCTAAATTACATTTAACTAAAATTGAATAGTTATGGAAATTACAAGATATTCAGACAAAGACTTAAAACACTTTAAATCTTTAATAGCAGAAAAAATACAAAAGGCTCAAAACGACTTAGCCTTAATTAAAAGTGCATATATGAACGATGGGAATAATGGCACTGAAGACACCTCTCCAACTTTTAAAGCTTTTGAGGAAGGTTCACAAACCATGTCAAAAGAAGCGAATACACAACTTGCTATCAGACAAGAAAAATTTATCAGAGACTTGCAAGGTGCTCTGATTAGAATCGAAAATAAAACCTATGGTGTTTGTAGAGTAACTGGGAAACTGATAAATAAAAAAAGATTGGAACTTGTTCCTCATGCTACACTAAGTATTGAGGCTAAGAATATGCAAAAATAATTCATCTGTTTATTGAATTCTGCGACTATGACTTTAAAAAAATCTTTACTTATTGTTTTTTTAATTTTAGTTGTTGATCAGGTTTCTAAAATATACATTAAATTAAATTTTCCTTTAACACTCTACGGAGAACTTCCTTTATTTGACTTAGGTTGGTTTAAACTTTTATTTATTGAAAATAAAGGAATGGCTTGGGGAGCAACAATCAATGATTTCATACCTTTCATTTCTGAAAGAAATGGAAAACTATTTTTAACTCTTTTTAGAATGGTTGCCGTTACTTTTATTTTTTACTGGCTTTATAATAGTATCAAACAAAACGCTAATAAACTTTTAGTAATAAGTCTATCACTAATACTTGCCGGAGCTATTGGAAATATTATAGATTCTGTTTTTTATGGTTATCTATTCACTAACAGTTATTATAACATAGCGCAATTTAGCCCTGGAAATGGTTATGAATCCTTCTTTTATGGTCATGTAGTTGACATGCTTCAGTTCCCAATGTTTTCTTGGGAATGGCCCCACTGGATTCCCTACTTCGGAGGAGAAAGTTTTACTTTTTTTGAACCAGTTTTTAATATTGCTGATAGTGCAATTTCTATTGGCGTTGGAATAATGCTAGTTTTTAATAGAAAAATCTATCCTGAAAATTCATAAACTTTTTTGGGTGTAACACAAAAATTTAAACTTACATCAGTTACTTCTACATCCAATATTTTCTTTACCGGATCAAAAAAAGAAACCCCAATTTTTATAATACTTGGTTTACATTTTATTAAAAATTGATCGTAATAACCTCCACCATATCCAACTCTATGTCCTTTTTTATCAAAGCATAATAATGGGACGAAAACAACTTCAATTTGGGACTCATCAATTAAAATTCCTGACTGAGGCTCTACTATTCCAAGCTCATTTTGTTTTAACAAAGTTGAATCGGTCAAAAGAAAATTTAAAAGTGTCTTTTTTTCTAAATTCAATTTGGGGAGAATAACATTCTTGTCTTTACCTTGAATAGCTTGGATAATTAATTTAGTATCAATTTCATTATTTTTTTCAATTGGAAAAAAAACATGATAATTATCATAATCCCATATTTCTAATCCCAAAACATTATTGGCTATACTTAAGCTTAGAGCTTCAACTTCGTTGCTAGTCAACGAATTCCTTTTGGATTTATAAAGGCTTCTTAATTCTTGCTTAAACACTATTTTTTAATTTTAAATTTATTCCCTTTATATACCATATAGGGTAAAGGAACAAGAACTGAAACTAAGTATCCTATAAATGCTGTAATTTCATCAAAAGCTACGAAAAGCATCAAAAAAATTATAGTGCTGTAGAGGGTTAGTTTAATAAAAAAGTTCTTAAAAAAAATTAAATAATTTTTTAAATCAAAAGATTCTTTTTCTTTTTTAGACATGGTATTGTATCCCGCAAGTAACATATCGGCATTATTTTCGTTGGTAATATATGCAACAGCAATAAACGTCAAGTCACAAATAACAACCCCCCAAAACATTTCCATATTATATTTTTTATACAAATTTAAAAAGAATTAATTTAGAATTGTGATTAACCCTTCTCTAAAAATTGAACTTTCCACTATGCCTGCTAAACCTGGCGTTTATCAATTTTTGAATAAAGACAATGCTATCATTTACATTGGAAAAGCAAAGAATTTAAAAAAAAGAGTCTCATCTTATTTTAGAAAAACAATTACGTCAAGGAAAACAAAAAATCTTGTAAAAAATATTTATGAGATTAAACACGTTATTGTTAGCACTGAATCTGATGCTCTTCTATTAGAAAACTCTCTTATAAAAAAATATCAACCTAAATACAATATCTTATTAAGAGATGACAAAACTTATCCATGGATTTGTATTAAAAAGGAAAGATTTCCTAGAGTTTTATTTACCAGAAAAATAGTTAAAGATGGATCGGAATATTATGGGCCTTATACAAACTATAAAACGATTAATATTTTATTAGACCTCATAAATAACTTATATCCTTTAAGAATTAGCAATTATAACCTTTCTGATAAGCAAATAAACTCAGATCCTGATAAGCTATCACTTCGAATTTTAAAGAAATCTGGAAATACTTTAATTCTTGGGTTTCATAAAGGCGATATTATTGATTCAAATGAAATATTGATTTCAGAAAATGAATATGAAAATAATATAAAGTTTGTCCGAGAAATTCTTAAAGGTAAATTATCTCCTTCTAAAGAAAAGCTAAAGAGTAAAATGAATGAATTTTCTGAGAAATTAGAGTTTGAAAATGCTCAAAAAGTTAAAGAAAAAATACAGCTACTAGAAAATTATCAGTTTAGATCAACTGTTGTAAGTTCCAAGCTCAATAATATTGATGTATTTAGTATAATTTCAGACCAAACTCATGCTTACGTAAATTATTTACAGGTAGCTTATGGGAGGGTGATAAGATTTCACAATATAGAAATCAAAAAAAAGTTAGATGAACCTGATAATGAATTACTATTAATTTCTATAATTAACCTAAGAGAAAAATTTCAATCGGAAAATAAAACTATTATTTCTAATATAGCTTTTGAAAATATTTTAGATATCAAATTTATTGTTCCAAAAGCAGGGGACAATAAAAAACTTCTTGACTTATCCTTAAGAAATACTTCTCAATTTAAACTTGAGAAACTGAAGAAAATTCAGATTGTTGATCCTGAAAGACATTCGAACAGAATACTTGCTCAAATGAAAACGGATTTAAGATTAAATTCTAATCCTGTTCATATTGAGTGTTTCGATAATTCCAATATTCAAGGTTCAAATCCAGTTGCATCTTGTATTGTATTTAAAAACGCAAAACCTTCTAAAAAAGATTATAGATTGTTTAATATAAAAACTGTTGAGGGTCCAGATGATTATGCTTCTATGAAAGAGGTCGTTTATCGCAGGTATAAAAGGATGTTAGATGAAAACTCCAATTTACCTGATCTAATTGTAATTGATGGAGGAAAAGGTCAGCTTAGCTCATCAATTAAAGCGTTAAAAAAATTAAACCTCGAAAAAACGATCGCAATTCTTGGAATTGCTAAAAGGTTGGAAGAAATTTTTTATCCAAATGACCCCATTCCACTTTACCTGAACAAGAAGTCTGAGACATTAAAAGTAATTCAACTGATGAGAAATGAAGCTCACCGTTTTGCAATTACTTTTCACAGAAATAAGAGAAGTAAACAGGCTCTAAATTCCTCATTTGATTCCATCCCTGGATTAGGAGAAAAAACTAAGGTTAAACTTTTAAAAAAGTTTAAATCTTTAAAAATAATTAGTAAAACACCAGATGATTTGTTAATAGCTGAAATCGGAAAAAGTAAAACTAAAAAATTAAGAGATTTTTTAAATTCAAGAAGTTAGTATTTATTATTTTAGCATTAAATGAGTCTGAAAAAAGTTTTTTTGTTGTTTACTTTATCTATCTGTTTTCAACTCAATGCTCAAAACCACTCTGGTGTTAGCGCCCCTTTTGTAAGTAAATCTTACGATGCTTTCCAAGCAGGAGAGTCTTTAAAATTTAGAATTCATTATGGTATTTTTAATGCTAGTTACGCTACTTTAAATTTAAAGGAAGAAGTTTTAGACGATCTAAAAATTTATAAGGCAACTGCTATTGGAAGAACTACTGGGATCGCAAGATTTTTTTTTAAAGTTGAGGATATTTACGAGACCTATTTTGATCAATCGTTGGTCAAACCCTTAAAGTCTACTCGAAATATTTATGAGGGGGGTTATACTAAAAACGTCGAAATACTTTACGATTATAATAATAATCTTGCAAAAGTAAATGATATTAAAAACTCCAAATTAAGCACTGTCAATATTGAAAAAAATGTTCAAGATTTAATTTCAACATTTTATTTTTTGAGAAATCATTTTGATGTAAAAAGTTTAAAAATTAATGACTTTATACGAATAACTATTTTTTTTGATGCTGAAAATTATCCCTTTAAAATGAAGTTTTTAGGATATGAGAATATTAAGACTAAATTTGGCGAAATTAATTGTTTAAAATTTAGACCTTATATAGAATCTGGAAGAGTTTTTAGTGATAGTGAAAGTTTGACTCTATGGGTCAGTAACGATAAGAATAAACTGCCAATAAAGATTGAAGCTGGACTTAGAATTGGGTCAATTGAGGCAGATCTTGAGGAATTCAGAGGTTTAAAACACCCATTTAAAGTTAATGTTAATGAATAGAATACTTTCTTTTTTTCTTATTTCAATATTTCTTATTTCATGCTCAAAAGCAGAAAAAAAAGAAGTTCAAAAAAAGGAAGAAGAAAAAATTATTACTGAATTTGGATACACTTTAAACAATTATAATGTAAAAAAAAGTAAAGTAAAAAATGGTGATTCTTTTGGTTCAATATTAGAAAGAAATAACCTTTATTATCCTCAAATTTATAATATAGTTCAAAAAGTAAAAAAGGTATATGATATTAGAAAAATAAATATTGGCAAACCCTATACTATTCTTTCTTCAAAAGATTCTTTAAACACGCCTCTGGTGTTTATTTATCAGCCTAATAAAATCGATTATGTAGTTGTTTCCCTCACAGACTCACTTTGGGCAGAAAAAAAATCAAAGGCTGTAAAAATAAAAGAATTTGAGGCTGAGGGTATTATTACTAGTTCATTATCAGAGACAATGGAAAAACAAAAGCTTTCACCACTACTTTCAAATGAACTTTCTGAAATATATGCTTGGACTATTGATTTTTTTAGGCTGGAGAAAGGAGATAATTTTAAAATTATTTATTCTGCAAAATATATTGATGATTCTATTTATGTGGGGCTTAATAGAATTCATTCCGCTTTTTTTGAACATCGTGGTAAACCTTTTTACGCCATTGAATTTGAGACTGACCCAAAAAGAGGAATTGTTGAATATTTTGATGAAAATGGGAAAAATTTAAGAAGAGCCTTTTTAAGATCCCCTGTTCAATTCAGTAGAGTGTCTTCTAGATACAATCTGAAAAGAAGAATTGCATACTATGGATATAGAATTAGACCTCATAAAGGCACCGATTTTGCTGCTGCTGTTGGAACTCCAATCAGAGCAACTGCTAGTGGAACGGTAACAAAATCAAGCTATACACGATCTAATGGTAATTATGTCAAAATAAAGCATAATGGGACTTATTCAACTCAATATCTTCACATGGATAAAAGAGGCGTTAAAGTAGGGCAATTTGTAAAACAAGGCGATTACATTGGTACGGTAGGAATGACTGGAAACACCTCTGGGCCTCACGTTTGTTATAGATTTTGGAAAAATGGTAGACAAGTTGATCCCTTAAAACAAAAGCTACCTGAAGCAAAACCTATTTCTAAGGAATTAAAAGAGCGTTATATGATTCACATGGATCCTATCAAAAAACAGCTAGATGCTATCAAATCAAATGTTACCTTTGCAACAAAATCATAAAAGATTTATCTAAATGACTTTAAAAAAAATAAATCCAACAAAAACTAAATCTTGGAAAAAACTTAATGCTCATTTCGATGAAATTAAAAACAAAAAGATAAAATCTCTTCTTGAGGAAAGAAATAATCCAGATAACTTTAATATTTCTTGGGAAGATTTTAATCTAGACCTCTCAAAAAATATAATTGACGATACCACATTAGACTTGCTCCTTCAGCTAGCAGAAGAATGTGAGTTAAATGATGCTATTTCTAAACAGTTCTGTGGGCAAGTAATTAATGAAACTGAAAATAGAGCAGTTTTGCATACTGCTGTCAGATCTATAAAAAATTCTGAAATTGAACTGGATGGGGTGAATATTATTCCCTCTTTGAAAAAAACTAGAGAAAAAATAAAGGACTTCACTAATAACGTTCTTTCTGGAAAATTAAAAGGTTCTACCAATAAAAAATTTACCGATATAGTGAATATTGGAATTGGAGGTTCGGACCTTGGGCCTGTAATGATAGTCGAGGCACTAAAATATTACTCAACTAATCTTAAAACACATTTCGTTTCAAATGTTGATGGAGACCATGTTTTAGAGGTGATTAAAAAATTAAACCCTGAAACCACATTGTTTATTGTTGTTTCCAAAACATTTACTACCCAAGAAACTCTTTCTAATGCAAATACAATTAAAAACTGGTTAATTAATAAGCTGGGCAAAAATTGCGTTGCCAAACATTTTGCAGCAGTTTCAACCAATGAAAATGCTATTAAAGAATTTGGAATTAATTCTAAAAATGTTTTTCCAATGAATGACTGGGTTGGAGGTAGATTTTCTCTTTGGAGTGCAGTAGGCCTGTCAATCAGTCTTTCTGTTGGATACGATAATTTTAATAGTTTACTTCTTGGCGCGAATAAAATGGATGATCATTTTAAAAATACAAGCTACAGATCTAATATTCCTGTTTTACTAGCTCTTGTAAGTATTTGGTATAATAATTTTTTCAAAGCTGAAACTGAAGCAGTGATCCCTTATACACAATACTTAAATAGATTGCCTGCATACCTGCAACAAGCTATCATGGAAAGTAATGGCAAAAGCGTTGATAGAAACGGAGATACAGTAGATTATCAAACAGGTAATATTATTTGGGGGGATACAGGAACAAATGCGCAACATGCATTTTTTCAACTTATTCACCAAGGAACTAAGCTTATCCCATGTGATTTTATTGGCTTTAAAAAACCACTTCACAAAGAAAATACCCAACATGATAAATTAATGTCAAACTTTTTTGCTCAAACTGAAGCTTTAATGATGGGAAAAACTGAAAATGAGGTTGTTAATGAGTTAAAAAGTTCTAATACAAGTACAGAAAAAATAGAATCTTTAAAAGCTTTTAAAATATTCCCTGGAAACAAACCTACTAACACGCTTTTGATAAACAAATTATCTCCTGAAAGTCTAGGTTCTTTAATTGCTATGTATGAACACAAAATTTTTGTTCAAGGAGTTATTTGGAATATTTTCAGTTATGATCAGTGGGGTGTTGAACTGGGGAAACAACTAGCTTCAAAAGTTTTGAATGAAATTAATGAAAATAAAATTTCTAATCACGATAGTTCTACTAGCTATCTTCTTAAGAACTATTTATCAAATTCATAATTAAAGCCTTCTGTTTTTTTGAAAAAAGTAATAATTTGAAAATAAGCTGAGTTATTCACAGCTTTTGTTAAAAAAAAGTAATGTTGATTTAACAGTTATTTAACAAAATTTAAGCACATTTGTAGAATAAACTACAAAATAAATTATGAAAAAATTAATCTTACTTTTTGCAGCTATCTTGGTTTCAGGTTATAGCTACGCTCAAAATGTTGTTACAGGTACAGTTATTGATTCAGAATTAGGCTCTCCTCTTCCTGGTGCTACAGTGCTTGTCAAAGGGACTTCTAACGGAGTTTCAACAGACTTTAATGGGACTTTCACAATTAATGCCACGGGGTCTGGAACTTTAGTTGTTTCATACATTGGTTACGATACTAAAGAAATATCTTTTAGTGGAGGAATTAATCTAGGAAACGTTGCCCTTGTAGCAAGTGCTAACGAACTTGATGGAATAACTGTTTTTGGAACTGTTGATTTTGCAATAGACAGAGAAACTCCTGTTGCTGTTTCTACCCTAACAGCTTCAGATATTCAAGAAAGAATTGGAAACTTAGAACTTCCTGAAATGCTTAATTCAACTCCTGGTGTTTATGCAACAAGAGCTGGTGGTGCATTTGGTGATTCAAGAATTAATGTTAGAGGTTTTGATTCTCAAAATACAGCTGTATTAATTAACGGTATCCCTGTTAATGACATGGAAAACGGAAGAGTGTACTGGTCTAACTGGTCTGGTCTTACTGATGTTGTTTCTGCTATGCAAGTACAAAGAGGTCTTGGTGCTTCAAAACTTGCCATATCGTCTGTTGGTGGAACTATTAACGTTTTAACAAAATCTACTGAACTTACAAAAGGTGGTAAAATCGCTGCTACTGTTGGTAATGATGGATACATGAAAACTGTTATGTCTTATAATACTGGTGAAATGGAAAATGGAAGTGCCCTTTCTTTTCTTTTTTCAAGAGTTGAGGGAGACGGTTATGTTAACGGGACGTCTTTTGAAGGATACAACTACTTCTTAGGTTACGGATGGGAGTCTGATGATGACAAACACAACGTTCAAGTAATTGTCACTGGAGCTCCTCAAACACACAACCAAAGAACAGGTAGTTATTTTAACATGGCTACAGCTGGAGATTATCAAAAATATGGTATTCGATACAATTACAATCATGGATATTTAAATGGCCAGGAATTTAACTGGAGGAGAAATTTCTACCACAAGCCAATTGCTTCTGTTAACTGGGAATATGAAATTAACTCAACTACAAACCTTTCTGCTTCTGCATACTATTCAGTTGGAAGAGGTGGAGGAACTGGAGACATTGGACGTCTTGGAGGAAATTACGCTAGTAGCTCAAGGTTTAGAAATGATATAACTGGAGAGGTAGAATGGGATCAAATTGTAAGATCAAACAGCGGTCAAGGAGGTAATTGGAGTGGAGGCTACAGTTATAACAATGTTGTTGATGCTGCAACGGGTCTTTACATTGTAAATGATCAAGACGAAAGAGTTGATGGAGTTAAAAGAAATGGATTTGTTAGAAGAGCGTCTGTAAACTCAC
>Ga0209631_10000425_pt1 | contig 56858 bp, 54 predicted proteins | sample COG_08_FD_184752 | JGI IMG/M metagenome (GOLD analysis project Ga0209631, IMG submission 184752) | Pelagic Microbial community sample from North Sea - COGITO 998_met_08 (SPAdes) (version 2) | ecosystem: Environmental > Aquatic > Marine > Neritic zone/Coastal water | place: Helgoland, sampling... | reverse complement strand
AGGCGCTGGACGCGGGGCTTGCTGTGCCATCATCTGCGAAGACTCTCCCTGGCGCGCAATCGGTTCTGCATACTTACGTTTTTGTTTATCGGAGACAAGTCCCTTCACAATAGGAGGATTTGGGCGTTTTGGCACAGAGGACAGTTTTGGGATAGAAGGCTCTCCACTGAGAACACTTTTTGCTTTATTTGATTGCATCCCACGTTGATAAGTTTTTGCTTTATCGGTTTGCGTTCCACTTTCTTTATTCTGACCATCCTCACCAGCGATAAAGTTAACAGTATTTTTGTACCATTCAGCAGGATTAATAGTATTTGGCAGAGAAGAGCATCCAGCCAGGCAAACGGTAGCCAAAAAAACAACACTCCAAGACAAAGAGTGACGAGCCCAAGCTAAATTCTTTTTAAAGGTCAGCACATTAACAGATTGACTATTTCTTTTGCTCATCTAAAACCCTAGTTCTATTAGTCTTAGCAAGACGCTCAAAAAAATTATATGGCACCCTAGAAGGATCCATAAAACCCCTTGAATCACTAAGTCTGTGTTACGGCCAGAATTCATTTACAAACAGTTTTTCCGGCCTTTGTATTGTTACCTCTTAATCTATGTGAATGATCAAGAGATGATCATTGCACGTAAGCAGTAAATTTCATAACTTTTTTGAGTTGTTTCTCAAGAAAATCGTCTTATGTAGACCATAGTTACATGGTGGACAAGAAATCCCACCTCAAATGATACAAGTAGAAGCCAAATTTCTACGGTGCTGCAAACAATGGTCCTCTACCTGTTGTTATGTAATGGGGTGAAGTTTTCCTAATTACTTTTAAACCATTCGCACGAACCTGTTGCGCACAACTGCATGCAACTCTTCATTTTTCAATCCCCACTACTAAGTAAGTTCTTTGAGATATTGATGTGCCAATTTTACATATTTAGGTGATGTATAACGGATCATCTGCAAATCAGATTCACGTATATCCCTAAGATATCGCGCTGGGGTACCTCCCCAAACTTGACCAGCCAACACACGCTTGCCCGGAACGACTAATGCCCCTGCCGCAACCATAGCTCCAGTTTCCACAACACAATCATCCATTACTGTTGCATTCATACCGATGAAGCAACCATCTTCCAAGGTACAGGCGTGGATGAGGGCCATATGACCAATAGTGATATCGTTGCCAATACGCGTCCCTTGTCCTTGACCTGAAACATGCACAATGGAACCATCCTGAATATTTGTTCGCTCGCCAATGTAAATTTCATTTACGTCACCACGCAGCACACAATTAAACCAGATGCCACTCTCAGACCCAACCACTACTTTTCCAATGATTGTTGCATTAGGTGCAATAAAAGCATCACTCGCAATTGTTGGCATAATTTTTTTATAAGGAAGGAGCATTCCAGTCATAATTTTTACCTATAATAAGTTTAAGTAAGGCGACACTGACGCATATTGCTGTTGAATAGTTGACAAAAAGCAACTGTCTTGTAATGACAGTCAAAATCTCTTTCGGCATTTGATTTACAAAAGCCTTATATTGGGCTAGTGGTGTCAAACAATCCTGAAAGGCTCAAGAATTTTATTGCAACACACTTCCTGATGCAGAATCAACGGTGTTTTATCCATTCAAGTCAAAATCTTAAACAAATCCCTTGAACTCTATAAATATCAAAAATTTTCACCTCAGACATTAAAGGCTTGCCCCGGCCATTCAAAAAAAATTAATCGTATTTTTTGCTAACTACGCCCTATCAACACTAGCATTTTTATGGCCATACAGTATTTATCAAACTTCTATACAATATCGAGCCTGCATACTAACAAAGATTTGTACAAGCCAATGCATTAAATCCATTAACGTTTTTAGAAAACCAACGCAGGTTGTGAATACGATATTTATACACTCCAAGTTTTCATAGATTTGCATGTGCAATTTATTTCATTAGTTAATGCCAAAAAAATTATTTTTACAAGATCATCAAGACCAACCAATCAGCACTTAAAAGCGAGAAAGTCAGTAGATCTCTGCGTTGATCAGTTTTATGCACCTTATTAAACTAATGATACCGGACACCTAAAACTTAGATTTATAAAAAATGGGACCATAATAATACAGGCATTAAACAACCACGATCATTGACTTAAATGGCTGAATGCCTAATATCCGATTTTCCTCAACTAAATAATGGGAATATAAAGGCAACCAAAGATACAAGCTGCCTAGATCAAACATATGAATTTTTCAGAACTTGGACTTGGTGACGGTGTCCTTAAAGCCGTAGATGACGCTGGTTACAACACCCCTACGCCTATTCAGAAGAAAGCTATACCCATAGTGCTGATGGGAAGAGACATACTTGGCTGCGCACAAACCGGTACAGGTAAGACCGCGAGCTTTACTCTGCCCATGATCGACATACTTGCATCAGGCCGTGCTAAAGCGCGAATGCCACGCTCGCTAATTCTAGAACCAACCCGTGAACTAGCCGCCCAGGTTGCAGATAACTTTGACACCTACGGTAAATATCACAAGTTATCCAAGGCTCTGCTTATTGGAGGTTCATCTATGAACGAGCAAATGAAAGTCATTGATCGTGGCCCTGATGTACTTATAGCTACACCTGGACGCTTGCTTGATCTGTTTGAACGGGGACGCCTACTGATGACTGATATCAAGACCCTTGTAATTGATGAGGCTGATCGCATGCTCGACATGGGGTTCATCCCTGAAGTAGAAAAAATCGTCTCTTTGACATCCCCAATGCGTCAAACTTTATTTTTCTCAGCAACTTTGGCGCCCGAGATAAAACGACTGGCTGATAAATTCCTGATGAACCCAAAAGAAATTACTGTTGCCCCAGCGGCAACCAGCGCAGAAACAATTACCCAGGGCCTGGTTATGGTGTCTCACCATGACGGCAAGCGCCTAGGTGGTGGCCAGAAAGAAAAACGAATAGCGCTTCGGGAAATAATTGCTATAGAGGACGTCAAGGATGCACTTATATTTTGTAACCGCAAGCGTGATATAGGCACTCTATACCGCTCAATGAAAAAACACGGCTTTTCTGTTGGTCAGTTACATGGGGATATGTCACAACCTGCACGCATGGAAATGCTTACACGTTTTAAAAATAGTGAATTTACCTTTATGATTTGCAGCGACGTCGCCGCCCGCGGGCTAGACATCCCTGCACTTAGCCATGTTTTTAATTTTGATGTGCCAAGCCACGCAGAAGACTATGTCCATCGTATTGGGCGCACTGGGCGGGCAGGCATCCAAGGCCATGCGTATACCATTGCCGTTCCAGAAGACCGACAATATATTGAAGCCATCACAAAACTTATTGGTAAGAAAATCCCATCTATCAGGAAAACGAGTGTCAAGAGTATAAACACTGATCAGACAAATAGCACATTGCCAGCACCCAATAATACTATCGCGAAAAAAGGTGTGATTGAGACTAACAAAGATACCAGTTCAGCCCACCCACAACGTAGTGGACGAAATAGAGGCCGCGGCCGAGATCACAGCCGCAGTAAAGCACCAAAGGCTGAAAAAGCGAATGAAACTCTAAAAGAGCAATTTCATCCTGAAACAACTACTCCTAAAAGAACAAATCAAGAGAATGACTCTATTAAATTTGGAGATACGGAACATGTCCCTGCATTCATGCAGCGGCCTAAAAGCAAATAGCTACACCTCTCAAATTGTCTATATCAGTCCTCCCAATGGTGACGATGGATCGGCGTATTTTTTTTTGGGCATACGACCTGCAAGATAAGCTTCGCGACCAGCAATAACAGCGTATTTCATAGCCCGTGCCATGCGAATTGGATCTTTTGCTCCGGCGATAGCAGTATTCATTAAAACACCATCACAGCCAAGTTCCATAGCGAAGGATGCATCCGTCGCAGTGCCAACTCCTGCATCAACAATTACCGGCACTTTGGATTGTTCCACAATCATGCTGATATTTACTGGGTTTTGAATCCCGAGCCCCGAGCCAATAGGCGCACCTAGTGGCATTATGGCAACGCAACCTATATCTTCAAGTTCCTTACACAAAATTGGATCGTCGGAACAGTAAACCATGACTTTGAAACCATCAGCGATCAGTGTCTCTGCAGCTTCAAGAGTTTGTATCATGCGTGGGTACAAACTTTTCTCATCACCCAAGACCTCCAGTTTTACCAACTCCCAGCCCCCAGCTTCACGGGCTAAACGAAGGGTGCGAAGAGCATCTTCTTTAGTGAAGCAACCCGCTGTGTTAGGTAAGTAAATGTATTTCTTAGGGTCAATAGAATCCATCAGCATAGGCACATTTGGGTCTGTTAGGTTAACCCTTCTGACAGCGACTGTTACCATGTCTGCCCCCGAGGCCTCTAGGGCTAGACGATTTTGCTCATAATCTTGATATTTACCAGTGCCAATAATCAAACGTGAGGTCAATTCACGTCCATCAATGATAAACGGATCAATATCTTTGGGTGCACCGCCACCGATGAAATGGACAATCTCAAACTTATCCCCTTCATTTATCAGGGTTTTAGTATAACTTGATTTGGGTACAATTTCGAGATTGCACTCGACTGCAACTTTATTGTGGTCAAGGCCAATTTCGCCAAGAAGCTGTTGAACATTTAGAGTGGCGTCAAAGCTCATTGCCTCGCCATTAATGGTAATCTGCATGGGTTTCCGTTTCTGAATGGTACATTTAATTTTCACTCAATGAGTACTGTTATCGCTTGCTGAGAATTTTTTTTAAAGTTTTTTAAGCAAAATTTTGTCACATACTATAAATTTATCTCTTTATTAACGATTCTAAGAGCTTTGAATGACATCAAAAATTCTAATCTTGAATGGACCTAACCTAAACCTCCTAGGCACACGTGAACCGGATGTTTATGGCAATGAGACCTTGGCCGATATTGAAGTTAAATCACTTAAACGTAGTGATGCCCTTGGTTTGCAAGTAGAATTTCGCCAGTCTAACACAGAGGGTCAACTTGTTGACTGGGTGCAACAAGCTCGAGAAAACATTGATTTTTTGATCATTAATGCTGGTGCATACACCCACACTTCAGTAGCATTACTTGATGCTCTTAAATCCTGTGATGTTCCAGTGATTGAAGTTCATTTATCAAATATTTACCAGCGAGAAGAATTCCGCCAACATTCCTATATTTCCAAAGTTGCATTAGGTACTATTTGTGGCTTTGGTGGTTACGGATATGAAATGGCACTTGAGGCAGCAGCAAGGTTACTTAATAAATGAGGTTGAAACAAATAATGGCTAGTAGTTTTACACATGGTAGATAAAAAATCCACAAAATCTAAAATTGATGCAAATATTGTGCGCCAACTTGCCGACTTACTGGACGAGACTGGTTTGAACGAAATTGAATATGGCACTGACGAATGGCACCTTCGAGTTGCCAAAAGTGGAATGAGCCCGCAAACAGTTCCAGTTGTGACCCATTCAGTCGTGGCCGAACCAGTCAACGTTGTCGATGAAGTTGAAAGCCATGCCAACCACCAAGGTGTTGTTATCTCACCCATGGTAGGCACAGCCTATATCTCTCCAGATCCCGAGAGCCCACCCTTCGTCAAAGTTGGCGACACTGTATTAGAGGGTGACACCCTAGCTCTAATTGAAGCAATGAAGGTATATAACCCCATAAAAGCTGCCCGGAGTGGTTCGGTCACACGAATTTTTATCAATAACGGAACGCCCATTGAATTTGGCGAACCACTTATGATTATCGAATAGGAATCCCGGACGAAAATGTTCGAAAAAGTTCTCATTGCAAACCGTGGAGAAATTGCCCTGCGTATCCAGCGCGCCTGTCGCGAAATGGGCATACGCACTGTGGCTGTCCACTCCACAGCGGATGAATTGGCCATGCATGTGCGCCTGGCCGACGAGAGCATCTGCATTGGTCCGCCCGCAGCCCAAGATAGCTATCTAGACATTTCAGCCATTTTAACAGCAGCGGCCATTTCTAATGCGGATGCTATCCACCCCGGTTATGGTTTCCTGTCCGAAAACGCCAACTTCGCCACTATGGTTGAAGAACACGGATTTACATTTATTGGGCCCAAACCAGAACACATCACACTTATGGGCGACAAAATCGCGGCAAAAAAAGCAGTCATGAAGGCTGGCATCCCGGTTGTCCCCGGTTCTGATGGCGCAGTAAATGATATTAATCAAGCTCTCCTGATAGCAACTGAAATTGGCTATCCCGTATTAATCAAGGCTACTGCAGGCGGTGGTGGCCGTGGAATGAAGCTTGCTAACTCTGCTGATGAACTACCCAACGCGATTAAAATGGCGCAAATCGAATCTGAAGCCGCTTTTGGCAACGGCGAGGTATATCTAGAAAAGTTCCTCAGCAAGCCGCGACACATTGAAATTCAGGTAATGGCAGATAACTTTGGCAGTGTAGTTCATCTGGGTGAACGTGACTGTTCCTTGCAACGCCGCCATCAAAAAGTCCTTGAAGAAGCCCCTTCGCCTGCACTGAATGATGACACCCGTAAAAAAATCGGTGGGATTGCAGCTGAAGCGGTAAAAAAAATTGGCTATCGCAATGCTGGGACCATAGAGTTTTTGTATGAAAATGGTGAGTTCTATTTCATCGAGATGAATACACGTCTTCAGGTAGAACATCCCATAACTGAAATGATTACAGGACTTGATGTCGTTCGTGATATGATTCGCATCGCTGCAGGAGCGCCATTGGGTTACACACAAGAAGATATTCGCTTTACTGGCCATGCTATCGAATGCCGCATTAACGCAGAACATCCGGAAACCTTCATCCCCTCACCGGGTACTATAGGCCTTTACCATGCGCCAGGTGGACTTGGTGTTCGCGTAGATTCAGGTCTTTACTCAGGATATACGGTGCCACCCTACTATGACTCTATGGTTGCTAAATTAATTGTCCATGGCACAAATCGCAATGAATGTTTGATGCGCCTCAGAAGAGCCCTTTCAGAGTATGTAATTGATGGTATAGATACCTCCATTTTCTTACACAAAAACTTAATGTCTGAAGTTGATTTTATTAATGGTGACTACGACATTCATTGGCTTGAAAACTTTGTCAAAACTAACGATTAGGCAGGCTTATAAAAATGAGAGGCCTCAGCCCAAGACATCACTCACTGACACCTGAAATACTAATACGCGCTTATTCAATGGGAATTTTTCCTATGTCTGAATCCCGCAATGATCCATCTACCTTCTGGGTTGACCCCAAAATACGCTGTATTTTGCCTTTAGAAAATTTCCACATTTCGCATTCTTTAAAGAAAACAGTGCGCAAAGGTAAATTCGATGTCAGCTTTGACACAGATTTTCACAATGTTATTGTTGCATGCGCTGAAACACCACGATCCGATGAGGGCACCTGGATTAATGATCAAATTATTAACGCCTTCACAGAACTGCATCAACTGGGATTAGCTCATAGTGTGGAGTGCCGACTGGACGGTAATTTGGTGGGTGGGTTGTACGGTATTTCCTTAAATGGACTTTTTTGCGGGGAGAGCATGTTTTCTCATGCCACAGACGCCTCAAAGGTCGCTCTTGTTCATTTGGTTGCACGCATGAAACAATGTCAGTTATGCTTGCTCGATACCCAGTTCATCACCGATCATCTAAAAGTGTTTGGAGCTATAGAAATTCCAGCTCGTGACTACCTGAAACACTTACAGGAAGCACTTGGAAGCGAAGCAACGTTTAAAAGTAAATTACCTGACAATGAGTGCAGGGTGGCACTGAAAAATTTATTACTTGCTTAATTCTCAAGGCCACGAAATACGCAGACTAAAAATTCTAGACCCAATTCTAAAACATCAACTATCTTTCATATCTATTAAGAGATATTAAATTTTGATATTGTTGCTAAATAGCCTTTACATCTAATCGTGTTATTGTGTGTTTTTGCAATTGAGGACCCAAACATCATAGACAGGATGTTCGAGTGCTGAAAGGGCTGGGGAGGACGCAAACATCCAGCCCCTAAAAATATTACTTGCTGGTTCTCCTGCGCGAACCTCCCAGACATCAATAAAAGCTGCACTTTCCGGTGTTTCCTCCGGAGGCCGCTTATCACAAGCCCGAACAATTATTTCTAGCGAACCAATTTTTTTCGTATCACCAAGGCGCGCTTCAATGGTTAAAACTCGTGCTGTAACTTTGTTCAGTCCCTGTAAAATAGCTGTATCATGAGGTTCAGCTAGAGCTTGAGAAGTTAAAAGATTCATCAAAACAATATATATTAAAAAAAGCTTTCTCATCGCAAAAAGGCATGAAATCGAACATTTTTTGGTACCGACTACATGAGTGGCAAGGTCAATATTGCATACTATTTCAACATGTTTAGAGCCGGTATCTACCGCAAGGACAGTTGAACCACTGGCAACTAATTTTTCGGTCAATTTTCCTTGGCCACCGCGCGCATCAATTTTGTAATTTAACGCTTTCAACTCCAACAAATCCAGAGTGCCAATCCAAATACCCTCGACATATTTAGCGTCGCGCCTGTGGGGCTCGGTATGAAACTGTTGTGAAAATTTTGTTTAAACACGACTTATTTATTTGGTGACCAAGATTGATAATCACCCGTGGCAGATGCCCTGCGTCCGCCGAGGTATTCATGACCTTGTGGAAGATAAGCCTCAGTTGTGCCGCTGAGGTTGGGCTGGTGTTCAAGTTGCCAGAATCGTGATTTAGCCGCACGTTCACTCAGAGGAGCATCTGTTGTATAATGTAGCCAGGAATGCCACTCTGCTGGCACAGAAGACGCCTCAGTTTTTCCTTTATAGATTACCCAGCGTCGCTTGTGGCCAGACAAAGTGGACCTTTTGGAGCGATAATAGCGATTTAAAAAAATGTCAGTCCCGACAAGTTCCGCATTAAACCAGGTATTTATAATTGTCCCAAGCATCATAAGCCCCTCATATTAGTGTCCAGCTTTGAACAGGTTTAGCACGTTTTCAAACAAACATATGGCACAAATAACGCACCTGCTCAAGGCTGCTACTAGAATCTAATTTTCACGGATTCTTTAATATCAGACCAAATTTTAAAGTTATTTTTTTTTACAAAGCAATTGATTCAAAAGATAAACAAATAAACATAACTGATTATTTTCTATATGCTTTCTTTCATCCAGACGGCAAAAGTTATGCACTGCCAACACGCAAGCTTAAAACAATCAAAAAAATTTATTTATCTCAAGTCAAACAGCATAAGAACGCCTTAACGTAATGTTTATAAACAAATATTACCAACTTTTGAAAAGAAATATTGCCTTTTTAGCCAAATTTTTCTTGTTGCGTGAGTGGGTTTGATAAACTACATTTTGTGTTTAAAGCTTGAAAGAACACGGTATGTTGTGGCGACCCCATTGGATTGGGGGTTTATAAAATAATACTCAATATATTGTAATTGACGTCTTGTCACAAAGGTCACAAGCTTAAAACCCAAGAAAACATACTTGGGTAATAAATTAAGCGGCAATCCTTGTCTTTAGAGGGTGGCCAAGGAAATTTTTTGATCAAGTTATTGGGGTCTTTATGCGCGTTTCACGACTATTCACCGATGCAAACGAATCACCATACAATTCAATTGAATTTCGTCACACTACAAGTGAGATCCGTAACCCGGATGGTTCTGTTGTTTTTCAGTTAGACGACATTGAAGTACCAGCAACATGGTCACAAGTTGCATGTGACGTGTTGGCCCAGAAATATTTTCGCAAAGCTGGAATCCCTGCCAAACTCAAAGCAGTAAGAGAAAAAGGAGTACCCTCTTGGCTGTGGCGCAACGTACCAGATGACCAAGCTTTAAATGGTTTACCTGATGAAGAACGTAGCGGAGGCGAAAGCTCGGCCAAGCAAGTATTTGATCGACTTGCTGGCACGTGGACATACTGGGGTTGGAAAGGCGGTTTCTTCAGCATGGAGTCTGATGCCAAAGCCTACTTTGATGAAATGCGCCACATGTTGGCGACCCAAGTAGGTGCACCCAACTCCCCACAGTGGTTTAATACAGGACTGCATTGGGCTTACGGCATCGACAGCCCTGCACAGGGTCACTCTTTTGTCGATTTCCGCTCGGGTAAGCTCGTCAAATCTAAATCTGCTTATGAGCATCCACAACCTCACGCATGCTTTATTCAGGGAATCAGTGATGATTTGGTCAATGAAGGTGGCATTATGGACCTGTGGGTGCGTGAAGCACGTCTATTTAAATACGGATCAGGAACAGGCACCAATTTTTCGCGCTTGCGAGCTGAAAATGAAAATCTTTCGGGCGGCGGCAAGTCATCTGGACTAATGAGCTTCCTTAAAATTGGGGATCGCGCCGCGGGAGCCATTAAATCTGGTGGCACAACTCGCCGTGCTGCAAAAATGGTTGTTGTTGACGTTGATCACCCAGATGTCGAACAATTCATTAATTGGAAAGTCCTTGAAGAACAAAAGGTAGCCGCACTAGTTTCTGGATCTAAAATGACCGAATCTCACATGAACTCAATAATGCAAGCTTGTGTGAATGGTTGCGATGTTGGTGAAAATATAAAAGACACCGACTCAACATATGATCCAATTAAAAACACAAATCTAAGAAATGCTATTTTAGCTGCCCGTAATGCGATGATTCCAGAGAATTATATACAGCGGGTCATTCAATTTGCTAAACAGGGCTACTCAGAAATTTCCTTCCCAGTATACGATACTGATTGGGACTCCGAGGCCTACCTGACAGTATCAGGACAAAACTCCAATAACACAGTGCGCGTCACAGATGAGTTCCTTAACAAGGTACTTGAAGACGGAGATTGGGAACTAATCCAACGCACAGATGGCAGCGTATCCAAACGCATCAAGGCACGAGAGCTCTGGGAACAAATAAGTCAAGCCGCTTGGGCTTGCGCCGACCCGGGTCTACAATTTGATACCACAATCAATGACTGGCACACATGTCCTGAAAGTGGCCGGATCAATGCATCCAACCCATGTTCGGAGTATATGTTTCTTGATGATACCGCCTGTAACCTAGCATCATTAAATCTTATGACTTTCATGGTTGAGAGCAAGGGCGGAGAAGCAGTTTTTGACGTTGAGGCATTTGAATACGCTGTTCGGCTTTGGACGATGACACTGGAAGTCTCTGTGTTAATGGCCCAGTTCCCATCTAAGCGAATTGCTCAGTTATCTTATGAATATCGGACACTTGGGTTAGGCTTTGCCAACATTGGTGGCTACTTGATGGCCGCTGGCATACCCTATGACTCAGAAGCCGGGCGCAATATCTGTGCGGCAATTTCAGCACTTATGACAGGCGTTGCTTATGCTACATCCGCTGAAATGGCCAAAGAAATGGGAGCTTTTCCCGGTTATCAAGTCAATAAAACAAGTATGCTTCGAGTTATCCGCAATCACCGCCGTGCAGCTTATGGTGAAGCTGCTGGCTATGAAGGGCTGAATGTGAACCCAGTGCCATTGGAAGTTGAGGGAGCACCAGACTCTCCACTTGCTGTCGCTGCCCGCACAGCCTGGGATAGAGCCCTCAAGCTTGGCGAAAAACATGGCTACCGTAACGCACAAGTAAGCGTTATCGCCCCAACTGGCACCATTGGGCTTGTTATGGATTGTGACACTACCGGCATCGAGCCAGATTTTGCCTTAGTCAAGTTCAAAAAATTAGCTGGTGGTGGATACTTCAAAATAATCAACCGCATGGTCCCAACAGCCTTGATACAACTTGGCTACTCTGAACGTCAGATCAAAGACATTAAATTATATGCTGAAGGTCACGGTACTTTGAAAGATGCTCCATGCATAAATCATATGACGTTGCGTGAAAAAGGCTTCACAGAAGAAGCGATAGAAGCGGTAGAAAAAGAATTAGCGGAAGCTTTTGACATTAAGTTTGCTTTCAACAAGTGGACCTTAGGTGAAAAATTCTGCACAGAGACCCTAGGATTAAGTCCCGAAAAACTGGACAATGTGTCCTTTGACATGCTTACAGCTCTGGGCTTTCCTAGGGACCAAATTGAGGCAGCTAACATCTTTGTTTGTGGATCCATGACCATTGAAGGGGCGCCACACCTCAAAGATGAACATTTGCCTGTCTTTGATTGCGCCAACCCTTGTGGCCACAAGGGTAAACGATACCTTTCTGTTGAAAGCCACATACGCATGATGGCAGCCTCACAACCATTTATTTCCGGTGCTATCTCAAAGACTATTAATATGGCGGCAAAGACAACTATTGAAGATTGCGCAGAGGCCTACATGCTTTCTTGGCGTCTAGGTCTAAAGGCAAACGCCCTGTATCGGGATAGCTCAAAGCTCTCACAACCACTACAGGCACAACTGCTTGATGGAAATGGCAATAGTGACGCCGATACGATTGATCAAATAACCAATGCATCAAATACTTTACGGGCTGAAATAATAGCCGAGCGTATTGTTGAGCGATTTGTTACACAACGGCGTAAACTGCCACATAGGCGGAAAGGCTACACTCAAAAAGCTGTCGTTGGCGGACACAAAGTCTATTTGAGAACCGGTGAATATGAAGATGGGCCATTAGGTGAAATTTTTATTGACATGCACAAGGAAGGTGCTGCCTTCCGCTCACTGATGAACAACTTCGCCATTGCCATTTCCATTGGTCTTCAATACGGCGTTCCACTTGAAGAGTACGTCGAAGCGTTCACCTTCACGCGTTTTGATCCTTCAGGTGTCGTAGAGGGTAACGATACTATCAAAATGGCCACATCCATTCTTGACTATATCTTCCGCGAATTAGCTGTTTCTTATCTTGATCGTAATGATCTAGCGCACGTAGTGCCAGATGACCTCGCGCCTGATAGCCTGGGCAGTGGAGATAATGAGGGCAATTTCAAACAAAGTGTTCAAGAAGAAGCTCAAGAGGCCGTTGAGCGCATTGCCTCAAAAGGCTACGTGCGCTCAAAATTCTTAGTCATTAAAGGAGCTAAGGGCTACGGCGAGGAAAAAATTTCTGCGTCTAGTGCCACCTTAAAGGTGGCCGCTTCAGCAAGTGGGGGTGGGGATCAAATACTAGCGAGCACTGAAGCAAATGAAACAGTATCAGTTGAATCATCAATCATGACAAAGGCTGATGAGCATCTTGATCAAGTTCGAACTGCGCGCTTAAAAGGCTATGAGGGCGATCCTTGTGGCGAATGTGGTAATTTCACATTAGTTCGAAATGGCACTTGTTTGAAGTGTTTAACATGTGGCGGCACCAGTGGTTGCTCATAACAAATAGTTAGACAGGAGAAATCCTCCCTGGGAAACTTGGGGCGGCTTCGGAAGTTAAAAAACCGAAGCTGCCCCTTTTTTTGCATTTTTTCAACAAAACATCAGACGCCTGATGTAAAGTTCTATAAATAACGCAATTTATTAAATGAGTAAAAATATAAGTAAAATGCTTAAAAAGTTTGCAAATATTACATGAAATATGAAGTTCAAATATCACGTATAAGACTTCATCTGGCATAACTCATATTAAATCTAAGTTACAAAACTAGGATAATTTTTATGGTTAAAACTGTTGAACAACGCCTAAAAGATATGGGCATCTTATTGCCCGAACCAGCAGCTCCCGCTGCCAACTACATACCCTTTATTACTACAGGAAAAATGATCTTCGTATCTGGCCAAATAACCATTTTGAACGGAGAGTTGCAGTACCAGGGTAAAGTTGGTGACACATTAAGCGCTGAAGATGGATATCAAGCCGCTCGTATTTGTGCCATCAATTTGATCGCCCAAGTCAAGAAAGCCTGCTTTGGAAACCTCGAACTGGTAACACAAGTAGTCAAGCTAGGCGGCTTCGTCAACTGCACGTCTGAATTCACAGACCAACCAAAAGTCATCAATGGGGCCTCGGACTTGATAGCTGAAGCTTTTGGAGAAATTGGAAAACACACTCGCTTCGCAGTAGGTGCATCATCCTTACCCTTGGATGTAGCAGTTGAAGTCGATGGGATTTTTGAAATAGCTTAATATCAAATCACCCCCAACTGAATTTAGTTGGAGGTGGTTGGTTTGCTTTATTCTTGGAAATACGGTTAATTGACTTATCATTATGATGATAATTTATACTAAAGCTTGCTTACTCATATCCTCATCACCATTCTATAATTATGCCAGACGAAAGTAAGATACACCACATCAAAATTTTGGGTGAAATAGGTAATATTAATCCTGATGACTGGAACGCATGTGCTGGGGATGATGATCCATTTGTCAGTTATGCCTTCCTTGCAGCCCTGGAAGAAAGTGGCTCAGTAAGTGCTGATACTGGTTGGATGCCTCATCATTTAGTCCTAGAAGATGAAAATGCTAACGCCTTGGCCGTTGCCCCGCTGTATCTAAAGAACCATTCCTACGGGGAATACGTTTTTGACTCAGGTTGGGCTGATGCCTTTTACCGAGCAGGTGGTGAATATTATCCAAAATTACAAGTTGCTATACCATTTACCCCAGTCACCGGTAGGCGTTTGCTCGTGCGTCAGAATTTAGCGCAAAAAGAACAAAGTTTCTTGCAAAGAACTCTGCTTTCTAGTCTCATTCACGTAGCTAAGAGACTCAAAATCTCGTCGTTTCATGTAACATTTCCCATCAAGCAAGAATGGGAGTTATGTGGCGAGTTAGGTCTTTTACAACGTACTGACAAACAGTTTCACTGGATTAATGATGGATTTGAAACCTTTGATGATTTTCTCTCCGCTTTATCATCACGTAAGCGCAAGGGCATTCGCAAGGAACGCCGTTCAGTTTCTGAGAAGAATGTAGTCATCCGGACACTAAACGGCGATCAAATTGAAGAGCATCACTGGGATGCCTTTTATTCTTTTTATCAAAATACTTCGGACAAAAAATGGGGACAGGCTTATCTTAACCGTGATTTTTTCACTCTCTTAGGGAAAAATATGGGAAAGAAGGTGCTACTAATCATTGCTGAATTTGAAGGGCGTTTTGTTGGTGGTGCTTTAAATATGATCGGCGGTGATACCCTTTACGGGCGCCACTGGGGATGTCTAGAAAACTTCAAGTTCTTGCATTTCGAAGTCTGTTACTACCAAGCCATGGATTTTGCAATTGAGACAGGGTTAAAAAAGGTTGAGGCTGGAGCTCAGGGTCTTCACAAACTGCAACGTGGTTATCTTCCCACAGCCACCTATAGCGCCCACTGGATAGCCAATGCGGGCTTTAGGGAATCAGTCGAACGTTACCTTGTACAAGAAACGGAGGCAATTAATGAGGAAATTGACTACTTAGGTAATCACTCGCCCTTTAAAAGTGTTAAGCATTGATTTTTTAAGGTTAAGCCAAACAGGTTATAATTTTTGCTATGCTAAATAAAAAATACATTATTTTTATTTTTGTTTTCTTTTCAGTCTGGCAGTGGTTGCCAGTTGGAGCAAATGCCGCTTTAAAATGCTCAAGACTTTTTAGAACAGCCAGTGGGGAACAGCTGATCAATTCTTGTAATTCTTGCCGCATCGTCAAACTTCAACGCAAACGTCCAGGGGCAGCTGCGCCTATAACCCGCACCTACACTGTCCCACCAAAGACAACAACAAATCTGTCTTTTCGTGGACCTGGCCGGTCCCGAGTTCTCTCCGACAGATCTTGCCATCCCGGAGTTGTTGGTGACAATGAAATAGGAAGCAACCCATTATCCACAACAGTTGGTAAGCGTTGCATCTTAATGCAAAGGGTTGATAAAGCAGGCGTCACTGGATTAGCCTTAGCCAACACATGTAAGGAATGCCGGATAGTTGTTGTAGATCGCGTTGACCTTAGTGGCTCAAGACGCTCACAAAATATAGCCATTAGTGGGAATTCTGTTATTCCTTTACCAGCTAATGGTGCTGCTCAAGCAGGAATAATGAGTGAGAAATCTTGTAAATAAACAGTTTCCTTGAGGTTTATTAAAAACAATAAAATGTGAATAACCTCAAACAGAGAGAGTCAAAGAACAAAAAACTGCATTTCTATTCAGCATAGATCGGTTTTTTTTCTGATTTAACAGTCTTTTTAGTTGATACATCAGGGTATTTAAAAACTGTCTTGCCGTTCTCAATATCAACACGAACCACACCACCATTGGTCAACTTACCAAACAGTAATTCCTCCGCTAGGGGTTTCTTGATGTGTTCCTGAATAATCCGGCTCAGAGGGCGAGCGCCAAATAGCTTGTCGTAGCCTTTTTTTGCTAACCAGTTGCGGGCCATGTCCGTAAGCTCAATGATCACATTTTGATCTTCAAGCTGAGCTTCAAGTTCAATAATGAACTTGTCAACAACCCGCGGAACAACTTCAGGCGAAAGACTTGAAAATGTGATAATGGAATCCAGACGGTTTCGGAACTCAGGGGTAAACATCCGTTCTATGGCTTCTGTGTCATCCCCACTACGTTCAGAGCGCTCAAAACCAATAGCCGGCTTTGCTAATTCTGCAGCACCCGCATTAGTAGTCATTATTAAGATCACATTTCGAAAACCAACGCTTTTACCGTTATGGTCAGTAAGTTTACCGTGATCCATCACCTGCAGAAGAATATTAAAAAGATCAGGATGGGCTTTCTCAATCTCATCCAGTAAAAGAACTGTATGAGGTTGCTGGTCTATGGCATCGGTCAACAAACCACCTTGATCAAAGCCCACATACCCTGGTGGAGCTCCAATAAGGCGCGATATACTGTGGCGTTCCATATACTCAGACATGTCGAATCGCACCAGATCAATGCCCAAGATTAATGCAAGTTGACGTGCAACTTCGGTTTTACCAACCCCAGTAGGGCCTGAAAACAAATAGGATCCTATTGGCTTTGCAGCATCGCGTAGCCCAGCACGGGACAGCTTAATAGCGCTGGCTAAAGCCGTTATCGCCATGTCCTGGCCAAAAACCATTGTTTTTAGATCCATCTCAAGGGTTTTCAGAGCTTCGCGATCATCGGAGGAGACACTTTTTGCGGGAATACGCGCAATCATAGCTACAGTTTCTTCCACATCCTTAACCGTCACCTTTTTACGCCGTTTGTTTTTTGGTAATAGCATACGTGAGGCCCCAACTTCGTCAATTACATCAATCGCTTTGTCAGGTAATTTACGGTCATTGATGTAGCGAGATGATAGCTCAACAGCTGTCCTTAAGGCTTCATTCGTATAGCTGACACTGTGGTGTGCCTCAAAATAAGATTTAAGGCCTTTAAGTATTTTCACAGTATCCTCAACAGATGGCTCGTGAATATCTATTTTCTGAAAACGCCTAACCAAAGCACGGTCTTTTTCAAAGTGAGAGCGATATTCCTTATATGTAGTCGAACCCATACACCTTAATTTGCCATTGGCTAAAGACGGCTTGAGAATATTAGAGGCATCCATTGAACCACCACTGGTCGCACCAGCACCGATGACCGTGTGGATCTCGTCAATAAACATGATTGCGTGAGGTGTTTCCTCAAGTTCCTTAATAACTGCTTTAAGGCGCTCTTCAAAGTCGCCACGATATCTAGTTCCAGCAAGTAAAGAGCCCATATCCAAAGAATAAATTATTGCCTCTAGTAGTACATCTGGCACATCTTTTTTTACAATTCTAAGTGCAAGTCCCTCAGCAATAGCTGTTTTGCCGACACCTGGATCACCAACATAGAGAGGATTGTTCTTTGAGCGACGGCATAAAATCTGGATCGTGCGTTCAACTTCTTTATCACGCCCAATCAGGGGATCAATATCATCACCCAATGCCCTTTCGTTGAGATTAACACAGTAAGCATCTAGTGCTTCAGCTTCAGTTTTTACTACTTCCTCACCATCCAGATTATCATCAGCACCCCTAATATTCGTTGGTCCTTGTTGTCCAGCAACCTTGGTAATGCCGTGGGAAATATAATTAACCGCATCCAGACGTGACATTTCATGAATTTGTAAGAAATATACCGCATTAGACTCACGCTCAGAAAACATGGAGACTAGAATGTTAGCTCCAGTCACTTCCTCACGTCCTGAAGACTGAACATGGATGATAGCCCGTTGTACAACACGTTGAAAACCAGCAGTCGGCTTGGGGTCTTCCGTGGGAGTATCTGTTGAATTATCTAAATGGATCTCATTCAGTTCATTATTGATAAAAATAGTGACATTTTGTCGCAACAGAAATAGTTCGACACCGCAAGCCTTGAGCACAGCTACAGCGTCCTGATCATCCGTTAAGGCCATCAATAGATGTTCCAGTGTAGCATATTCATGACGACGCTCAGTAGCAAGAGCCAAGGCCCGGTGTAAGGTTTGTTCAAGATTTTTTGATAACATAAGCTCAGTCGTCTCCGTCCAATTCAATAGTACATTGCAAGGGATGGTCATTTTGACGAGCCAAATCCATCACCTGAGTTGCCTTCATCTCGGCTAGCTCGTGGGTAAAAACCCCGCAAACGCCTACACCGCGCTGATGGACATGCAGCATGATGTGAGTTGCTTCATCCTGACTCTTTCCAAAGAACCGTTCGAGAGTGTGAATAACGAATTCCATTGGAGTGTAATCATCGTTCAACATCATGACCTTGTACATTGCCGGTTTCTTTGTTTTTGGCCGTACCTTTATTGCAAGACCTACTCCTAAGTTATCATCATCTTCTATTTTGGAGGGTGTTTTTGCACCATATTCTTTATTAATAATAATTCTTAACAATATTTGTATCCGCTACTGATTAAAAGTTTGATTCTCTCAAAGATAGGTGAATAGCTACCTTTAATTATATGTGATTTTATTGCCTTCAGAAAAGGGGGGGAAAGCGAATAATCAGCATTAGCAGTGACTTTTTTCGCTTTTTTCCATATTACATAATTATTTTAGTCAAATTTTAGCTATATTGGATATACAAGCCAATTCCCATACAAATTGCTGGATCTTGAAAAAATTTGACATAAAATATTGAAAGTCGTGTGCTATCAAATTGTAGAAACGACATTAGTTTTAATGAATGTTCTTTAAATTATGATTATAAGTTCAATTATTTGTTGTTGTGATACAATTACTTAGCTCAGAAGCTTTAGAAGACCACGAGCGATATTTTCATAACCTTCTCGTATCAGCCAACCAGTTGTAATTCCCAACGCGAATTGTATGTCAAAAATAAAATTAAATAGCCAGCCCCCAATAAACACAAAAAACGAGATGATAAGCTGTTTAATCCACTTCAAAATTGAAGACCCATTTGTAATATTATTTTTATTTCAATTTTCATTTAAAACTTTCACTGCTTAAGTTTTGAGTAAATAAAGTTGAGAATAGGTTAGCATTTTTCTTTTCTAGGAGGTCAACTAACAACAAGATATCCTAGAATATAAGGGCTATCTTTTATCCTAAATGTATTGGAACCGTTTGCATCCATTAGATTGTCCATTACTTCCATGATGGCATAACCTCACGAAGTGTCTTTAAGCATTTATAAATCTAAGAAAAAATCACAGCAATAATATTGATTAATTGAAACTAATTGATAAATTATATTGTTATAATAAATACTAATTTAGGCGAGAAATGCTTTATACACAACTTCGATCCTTTCATGGCGTCGCTTCTGAAGGAGGCTTTACTGCCGCTTCGAAAGTTTTAAATGTCGGCCAACCAACTTTGACTAGTCAGGTTAAGGCACTAGAAGCTTATTTTGATGTTGAATTATTTCATCGAAAAGGACGGAGGGTGGTTCTGACACAAGCTGGACGCGGATTGTTTCAACTGACGCGTAGAATAATGAATTTAGAGATTGAGGCCAAGGACCTCCTGTACGCTTTTGGAGGATTTAACAGAGGCACTCTTAATGTTGGAGCTGTTGGCCCATATCACGTGACTGAAATGCTCAGTCAATTTAGCGAACTCTACCCGGGCATTCAGTTGTCAGTTTCTTCAGGAAACTCAAAAGATATGGTTAGCCAACTTATGGATTATTCTGTTGATGTTGCGGTTCTTGCCCACGTTGAAGATGACCCACGTATTCACGCAATGCCCTACAGCCGCCATCGAGTAAATGTTTTTGTTCACAATTCACATCCATTCGCTGTCCATAGCCAAATCAAGATTCAGGATTTGGAGGGTCAACGAATGGTGCTACGTGAAAAAGGGTCAACTACCAGACTAGCCTTTGAGAAAGCATTAGAACGTTCAAAGGTGTCCATCTTGCCAGTCTTAGAAACTGGTAGTCGGGAAGCCGTTTGGCTAGCGGTAACAATGGGGATTGGGATCGGTGTCGTTTCTGATATAGAATTTGTTTCTCATCCAGATATTGTAATGATGAAAGTTTCTGATGCAGACATCTTCACGACAGCTCATGTGAATTGCCTTAAGGAAAGAAAAGAATCACGCCTTATTAAGGCTTTTTTTAAAGTGGCATCTGATGTGAAAGCCTCACGTGGTGTAGCAAAAAAGATTTAAACTTCATGCACTCAAAAATTTCATTCGCACAAGTTTTTTTGCACTAAATTTTAGTTCAGGCCTTCACAAAGAGTGGCCCGATCCAATAAACAAGAAAAAAGTTGTTCAATAAAAATCACATCGCAAGAGGTCAATAAAGATATAACCAAGATGTTGTTTGTATTATTAAAGGCCCTTATCTATTTTGTTTTTATTTAATCTATGAAACAAAAAAACATAAACCTTTTCCTATTTTACCTTGAATTAAAACACTAAATGTAAAAAGACTGGTTGTGATTGTAACAAGAAAATAGTACCACACAAATATATATGTGTGGGCTTAAATTAGAATAATTTGGAGTTAAGTTAATAATGGCTTGCCTTCTATAATTTACAAACATAATACATTTTGACGAACATATAGTTTTTTTTAGTATTTTTAAATCCTCATACAACTTGCAGGCTTTTTGAGTGTCCAATATGGAAATAACTATGTTGATTAACTCTTTGTCTCAGAATTTAAAAACAAAGTCTTTTTTCACCAATGAGGAGAAACCCAGACCTATTGATTAAATAAACAATATGAATTTAAAATAAGTATTTGATCAATGGAACAAATTTGCCGAGACTAGCCGCCTATTTAATAACTTGATCTTCTTAGAACCATGACACGGGATAATTCCGAATCACCCTCTCAGGTTATATGATCTTTTAAGGAAACCCTTTGGGCAATGGCGAATGGGATGCCCAATATAGTTCACAAGGAGAATTTTAAATGCCAAGAACACCAGACATCGAGAGAAAAACATCTATTTCTTACAAAACCGAAGAAAAAACGGTTTTGCGCGGTTATGATTTGAGTGAATTAGCCGAAGCGGGCTATTCCTTCACCGACGCCATGTTTGTCATGTTTCAAAACAGGATTCCTACTCAAGAAGAGGAAAAAATGCTCAGGTACGAAATGGGTGTTTTTCTTGAACACTCAATGTCACCTTCGGCCGCAGGTGCCATCGGTGTAAGCGTTGGCCGGCCAAACCTTACTAGTGCTATTGCTGCTTCAATTTCTACCTTCGGCGGCGTCCATGGCCCAGGTGCTGCACATGGCTACATGATGAAGAAGTACCTAAGACGAGCTCATGAAGAAGGTAAAACTGTTGAGGAAATCGCAAAGGTGCTTGTTGATGATTATATGGACAATGGAACACCTGTTATGGGTATGGGCCAGCCACAACACACTGACAGCGATCCACGCGCAGAACCGATACACCTTAAACAAGAAGAATTAGGTCTTAAGGGGGTTTACCTGCGACTTCAGCGAGCATTGGAGAAATATTTTCACGCTCGACGGAAGGCGGAGGGTCGACGTTATGTAGGCGTGAACGTGGTTGGAGCAGGTAACACAGCTCTCTGTGATATTGGGTTTGCTCCCAATGCCGCGTGGTGTATAGGAAGTGTCTGCCGTGGCTTTAGTTGTGCCGCCCACGCTCTATACAATATGAAACGAGGCCGTGCTTGGGCAGCATCCAAAGGTGAACCAATGGTTCAAATGCTTGACCTTAGCATGATCAAGTACGTTGGCCCAGAAGACCGCAAGGTACCCAAACAGTCAGAGCGTCAAAAATACGCGAAAGATCAAAAGAAAGAGGGAGAATATAAAAAATGGGTGATCTAAAACCAAAAGACAAAAAGGGTATTGGTAACTTGGACGATCCGGGCCTACCGTTCAATTATAGCGAACGTGAATACGGCACCGTTGAAATTGATGAAACCCGTGCCCGTTTCCAATGGGTTTCAGAAGTCGCCTACAAGAACGTCCATCGAATTGTTTCGCGCGGGTACGACACAACCGAGCTTATGGAAGAAGGTTACGGCATGACAGACGTACTGTTCGTAGACTTTCAGGCTCGAATTCCGTCTATCGAGGAAGACCAAATGCTTAATTATGTGATGATTATGGCGCTTGAAGATGGGCTATCCGCTCCTGCTGCCATGTCACGTTTGGTTGCGCAGAGCAAAACTTTCCTGACCCAGGCCTGTGGGGCATCGATCCATGCATTTGGTCACGCCTACGGAGCCTACTCGGCATTTGGCAACCGGCTATTGGATGAACTCAAAAATGGAAATGAGAACGGTCGGGATATGAATGCTATCGCACAGGACATTGTCGATAATAATCTTGACGACGAATCCCTAGGCGTTTCCAACCTGATGCTGAAAGACCCTGCCGCCAAACGTATGGTAGCTCGGGCGGAGAAGCTTGGAGTTGCAGGGGAATATATTACCCTTATGAAACTAATCGTGGAAAAAGCCCAAGCCGTGTCAGGCGAACCCATCGATCTTGACATGCTAGGTGCTATGGGTTCAGTTATGATGGACCTAGGTTTCACAGCAGAAGCCACCTGGGCCATCCTTGCGGTTACTCGCTCGTTTGCAGCTGGTGCCCATTTCATTGAGGAAATTGAAAGGAATGAGTACCGTAAACTTGGACAAGTGTTAACACCAAAGGAAATGTATGACGGGGAGGCCGACCGTCCAGTACCACCACTTACAGAGCGCAGGGAAAATTCCAAGCCCGCTCTGAGTAGGAACCTAGATGAATGGGCTAAGGCTGAAGAAGAGTTAAAAAGTGTTTGGGGAAGTGGTGCTTCCATCCACGAGGAAATTGAGGACCCAAGCAAGAAAACCGGTATTAAATCTGTCGGTAAAAAAATATGAGATAGATGTGTCGTCCAACCAAAGCAGGAAGGCATAGGACTAAAAGGATAAATAAATGTCTGATAACATTCAAGATATGTACAAAAAAGCACGCAAAGCTTTTCGGGAAATTGAATTCGAAACTCAGGAAAGAGTCGATGAAATTTGCGCCGCTGTAGGCTGGGAACTTCAAAGAGAGGATACAGCGAAAGAACTTGCTCATTTAGCTGTTAGCGAGTCAGGAATTGGTGTATACGAAGACAAAGTGCACAAAGTGCAAAACAAAACTCGCGGCATGATGCGCGACATGATTGGGCAAAAGACCTGCGGGTTAGTCCGCGAGGACAAGGAAAAAGGCTTACGAATCTATGCCAAGCCTATGGGTGTCATTGCTAATGTAGTCCCTTGTACAAATCCCGAATCGACAGTGTGTTGCATAGGTGTAAGTCTGCTCAAAACCCGTAATGCGATGATCTGTTCTCCTCATCCACGTACGGCTAAAGCAACCTTCGCAACTGTAGAACACATTCGAAAAGGACTGCGTAAAGTTGGCGCACCGGAAGATCTTGCTCAATGCCTTACAAAGGCATCTCATGAAGGTACTCGCGAACTTATGGCAAACTGTGATTTTGCTGTAGCTACAGGTGGCGCAGCTTTAGTTCGCGTTGTCTACGAGGCTGGAAAACCAGCCCACACAGTTGGCGCAGGCAATGTCATCTCTATTATTGATTCTTCTGTGGACCCCAAAGAAACCGCTGCAAAGATCGTTAAATCTAAATGTGCTAATAACTCAGCATCCTGCTCATCAGAAAATGCTGTAGCGATTGAAGAGTCCTTTTTTGACGATATGATTTCTGCGTTTCAAATTGAGGGAGGCTACCTATGCTCAACTGAGGAGCGTGAAAAACTGCGTACATACTACTGGCCTGACGGCAAAAGCCTCAACCGTGATGTGGTAGCAAAACCTGCAAGCTATATTGCTGAACAAGCGGGCATCAAGATACCCGAGGGCACTCGCTTCATTATGGTAATGGGGACAAAGGCAGGTCCTGAGGACCGATTCTCAGGTGAAAAAATATCACCTGTCTTGACCGTTTGGAAATGGACTGAATTCAGTGAAATGGTTGAGCGCATGGGTGAAATGCTTCGTTTTTCAGGCGAAGGCCATTCTGCCTCCATCCACTCCACCAATGATGAACGATTGGTGGAGCTTGCAACAAAGGCGAATGTCGGCCGGGTGAACTGTCGCATGCCACACGCGGCCGCTAATTCAGGAAGCTGGTTCAATGGGAATCCTACTACTGATACCTTAGGAAGTGGCAGTTGGGCAGGAAATATGACAAGTGATAATATTAACTTTGAACATTTCCTTAATTACACATGGCTATCAGAGCCCATTCCTGAATACATTCCGACCGACGAGGAACTTTTCGGCGATTATCTCAGTAAATATGGCCGAGATTAGTAACAATCAGAATTGAGTTACCCCTGGCGTGCCGGGGGTAACTCAAAATCCTGAGATAAAAAGATATGATCAAAGCTATTATTTTTGATTTTGGGCAAACGCTGGTTGATAGCTCAGAAGGCTTTCGACAAGCAGAAACAGAATCCCAAGCTGCTATCTTTCAAGACTTGAGGATTAGTGACCACGATTTTTTCAAGAATAGTTACCGATGTATCCGAAGAAAGTTTCACCAAGAGAGTAACCTGTCGCGGGTTAACATTTGGAAGGCTGTCTACCACGAATTTTCTCGGAAAGCCCCTCTTGTTGAATTGCTTAAATGGGAGTTTGCATATTGGCAGACAGTTGAAAGACACACAAAAGTTTTCCCTGAGGTTATGAGTGTCCTCAAAACCCTATCGAATCGTTACGAACATCTAGCTCTGATCACCAATACTCAGGGGCAAACAAATTCACATGCCCACCGATTTAAAAACTATCCTGAATTAGCTGCTCTTTTCTCGGTCATGGTTGTGGCCGGGGAGGATGGCGTTCCACCAAAGCCCGATATCCAGTCATTTATTGTTTGTCTCGAGCAACTAGGTGTTGCACCATATGAATCTATTTACGTAGGAGATGACTGGCAAAACGATGTCAATGGCTCCAGAAACGCTGGCTTGTTTCCAGTATGGCTGAAACATAAAAGCGTCAATAGGAACTATCCGGAGGTCAAAGAAAATATTCCTGTCATTTCTACCCTAACCGAACTACCCCCTTACTTAGAGAAATTGCAAAAGAAATTGCAAGAATATGATGTAAGTTTAAACGTTCAGTCAAAGACCGAAGATATTAAATTTGAAGAAGACTCAAAACCAGTATATGCAATGTCTAATGACATTTTGCTATAGTCATCTGATACTTCACATCAATCCTCAATACAGACTGTTTTTTCAGGATATAATTGGCGCAGCAATCCAGCAGCAAAGTTCTTGTCGCACGCCCCAAACTCCTCACTGTTGCCGTAGATAAAAATGGTGTTATCGTTATCAAATCGTACCCATGCCCCACCAGCTTCATGAACTCGAGCTGCCTTAATCCCATATTTTTTAACTTCTACTTCAGTGGCGTGCAAAATTTCAGAATGCCAAATATCACCTGCACGCAAGATAATAGTATCTTTCATCCCGTCACCACTAACTGATACCAACAAAATCTTTCCTTTATACCCGTCAGAAATTATTGCGGAGGGGATACAATCATTCATCATTTTGAGTCCTTTTAAAATTATTCATATTATTTTGCTAAACTCGTTCAATAGTACGAGCCTGCTAGGTCGGAACGTGATCTACCAAATTTAGTTGGTTTATATACACGTAATTAGATATGATTTGGACAATCCTCTATTCCAATAAAAACTAATAATCTCGACTACAAAAAAATTGGGATGGCTAAAATTCATTACAAAAGCTGTAATGAATTTATCAGACAAGCACTTTGGCTGAACTTTCTTTTATGGTGCAATCAGCAGTTTTTTTAAATAACACTCTGATCACCTGATAATTTAACAAATTATTGAAAAAAATTTACAAAAAACACAGTTGAAATAGAATTTAACGAAATAACGATTTTTCTTTAGTAGATCACGGAGACAAGGTTTGAAAATCAAACTTATTTACTTGAATATACCTTTTTGGAGAGCCGAAATTGGAAGAATTGCTCTTTACATAGGAAACATAGACTTTGAAGACGTTCGTATTAGTCGTGATGAATTTCTTCGATCAAGAAAAACAGGGGAACTCGATGATGGAACAGTCATTCCCTTTCGCCAGATACCTTGCCTAAATGTAGACGGAAAGAGCATTAACCAAACTGCAGGTATTTCAAGATTCTGTGGAAGAATAAGTGGACTTTATCCCATTGAAAATGCTGTAGATGCAGCATTGATTGATCAAATTATAGATATGGCGACTGATATAACTGTTTTACTTGGCCCATCCTTAAAAGAGAAAAATAAAGAAACAAAAAAAATAATGCGCGAAAAATTAGCCCGTGGAGCCCTTGTTAGAAAAATTAGCTACCTAGAAGAATTGTTGGAGGAAGGAAAAGAAGACTGGTTCGTAAACCAAAATATCAGCATCGCGGATTTAGCTGTATGGCGACTAATAGGTTGGCTAACGTCTGGTATAATTGATTATCTCCCCTCAGATTTGATAGCGCCATTTCCTAACTTAAAAAGGATTTTCTTGAACGTCGAGAAACATCCAAAGGTAATAGAGTGGATAAAAATGACTTATCCTGAAGATTATATTTTTGGTAATATTGACTAACTAAATTCATGAAAAATAAAAGCGCTTGGCAGTTGCACTTAAAGAAAGGTCGCTAATAATTGATAGTAATTATTCGTTACATGGAATTTGTGACAAATTCATCGTATTGCTCATTGAACTTTAACTAAAAAAACTATCCCGTTCTATCATAACTATCATTTTGCAGCTCCTGTGCACCAACCAGATCTTGCTCATTTGGCAACTGCTCAGTGAACTTCTGTTTGATATGCTTAAAGAAAGTATTGTCTAATAACGCAGATACTGAAGTAAGGTGGACACCTTCTTCACCTATTTTTTTTATTCTAGCGTGTAGCGGCAAGTGAGGGTTATCAATAATACCTACAACTTCCCAGATTAAATTAGTTTTACCTAACTCGACAAATTGATCACCTAAATGTACTTGTCTATTGTTTTTTTTGAACATGAAATATCCTCAATCAAAAGTTAAATTTAATAATAGGTTCTAATAGTTAAGGAAAGCCAAACGGAATTTTCTATAAAAAACAACACCCATATACAGAAACAACACCGATACCATCTAAAAGTAACACTAATAAGAGTGACAATATCTTGGGGATGTAACTTAAATTATAGCTAACAAGACGCACAAGAAACCAACACAAGCACTCAATATCTGAATCATGTAAAAAAACAAAGTTGATTGTGCTTCCTGTAATGCTATTGAAAGTTCATATGCTTTTTTCTCCGATAATGAATTTCATAATATTGGCTACGGATGGATGAGAGAGAATTTACGCCAGTCTCCTCCCAAAAAACAAAAATTTCCATAAATCCAAACATTACTTTTCACATTGATCAGGAAATCATAAATTCAGTTTGCTTGCCTATTCAAGTAGACATCGGATGGCATGAGGTAACTGATAAACCAAAAGATAGGTGGAAGTTTAGAACTAGCTCCTTACGGAACGTTGCCATAACTCCACCGTATATGCATGACGGCGGTTTTGCCACACTGGAGGAAGCTATAGACTTTTACAACCAAGGTGGGAGTGGTCATTCAATGCAAGATAAAAGGATCCTCCCTATAAATTTGTTAAATCAAGAGAAAATAGATTTAAAAAATTTTCTTAAAAGCCATACGTCTAGCGAGTTAAACTGTCTAATCGCAGAAACAAGAAGCGCTGATCTAGATAACCAGTGCACTCAGATATTTTCTAAATCTGTCTGAGGTTTTTTTTCAATGCTAAGTTTGACATAAAGTCCCCTACTCTACTGCGCACCGACGATTAAATCAGAGATGGATAAATAGGTCAGAGAAAAAATTCATGCAACTGCATCATCTAATTAACATTTAAGCTGCGTCTCTTATTGTTTTGTGCAACATATTTTGTTGGTCTAAGTTCATTTTTTTTGAGCCAATACCTACTGATTCAGACACCATCAGGAGTTCATATATTGTCAAGAATTCAGGCTAATATTTTTCTTTTACTGGCTGCAGTTATCTGGGGGTCAACTTTTGTTATCCAGAAACTAGTTTTTCTCGGCGACAGTGAGCTAGAGCTATTCACATTCACTGCTTTACGATTTGGCTTGGGTGCCTTGGTAGTTTTACCCTTTGCCTGGCATGAGAGTGCGAAAGCCTTTGAGCCAATAAATAGGTATACATTGGTAGTTTTTGCCCTCATTGGATCTATACTTTTCGGTGCTCTTGTGTTTCAGCAAAGAGGCATCAACTTAACATCAGTGACTAACGCAGGGTTTTTAACTGGGCTTTACGTTGTAATTGTCCCAGCGCTCGCACTTGTCTTGTTCCGCAAGCTGCCCCATTGGTCCGCATGGCCTGCATCATGTGGATGCTTAGGTGGACTATATTTTTTAAATGGTGGCAGCTTAACTGAAATATCTACAGGCGACTTATGGGTCATATTCAGCTCTTTTTTTTGGGCCTTGCATATAGTTTTAGTTGGAATGTTTGCAGCAAGCAGTGGGCGACCGTTAACACTAGCCTGTATTCAGTTCAGTGCTGGTGCTCTGCTTGGATTTATCTGTACCATAACGTTTGAGAATCCAACTTTAGAGGTAGTTATGGGGTTTTGGCCCGAGATCTTATACGCAGGGGCGATTTCAGTTGGTATTGCCTTCACCCTCCAAGTAGTTGGCCAGCGCTACACTCACCCTACCGACGCAGCACTTATACTTGTCTTGGAAATGCCTTTTGCCGCACTTGCTGCAACTTTATTTTTGGAAGAACAACTCAGCCCCATGGGTTTTATCGGTTGCTGTATCATACTGGCTTCTGTAATTGGTGCCGAAATACTTCCACTACTGAAAAATGCGGTTAAGAATAAAAGTATAAAATCTGCCAATGAAAAGAGAAGACTATGAGCTCCCTAAGTCCTAAAGAGGCCCATGTTTGGACTATTTCAGTCACAGATAATGACCAAAAAAGTATTGATAAGTTTTCCCATGTCTTGTGCCCTGATGAATTAGGTCGTCTTGAACATATTAAACACAAACAAAGCAAACTAGAATATCAGGCAGCTCATATTTTATGTCGTGTAATGCTTTCTAATTTTTCAGATGTGGCACCTGCAGATTGGCTTTTTGAAATCGGCGAGCATGGCAAGCCCGAAATCAATGAAAAATTGAACCATGAGAATTTACGTTTCAATATATCCCACACCAATGGCATGGTCGCGTGCGCATTGACTACTAAATATGACATTGGTGTTGACCTAGAGTGGCCATCTCGTAATAATTGTATGAATAAAATCGCCAAGAAAAAATTCACAGAATCGGAATTTAATTATTTAAAAGCCAAACCTCCAACTGAACAACGCAAAGTTTTTTCTTCGCTATGGACTCTAAAGGAGTCTTATTTGAAAGCTGTAGGCAAAGGTTTGCTTATACCATTAAACAGTTTTTCTTTTGATCTAAATACTCTTGAAATTTCCTTTTTGGATAACAAAAGATTTCATAACAGTGGTTGCTGGAAATTCGCCCTGTTAAAGCCTTCAGATGATCACCTATGTGCCCTTTGCGTCGCCCACCCCAAAAAATCTCCACAAAAAATAAAACACCAACAAGTTCATTGGCAAGATTTTGACAAACAAATTAGTAGCAGTTGCGCGATAATAATTGACTAGAATTTGTTGCAATCACCAGTAATTTTCTAATTTAAATAATTATTTTATCTATGTTTCAATACAGTGCGCTGAATTCTGAAGAAAATTATTCAATTTTCCGTCTAAGTAATAACATTCAAAATCCATATTTACATTGAACACCCTATAACATGCCCATTAAACTCATTCATATTTATTATAGAATTTTCAGAGGAGAAGTGAGATTTCCGAGCATATTTTCGAGTCAATAACAGATGCCGAAGTCATTGCGGCACAGCGTGCTTGGGCCAAGCATGTCACAGAGCCGAACGTGGATCAGTTGTTGGATCTGTACGATTTTGGAATGCCGAATCAGCCACTTCTTTTTAAGCCAACCTTGTCGGAAGTCACCCGGTGCGATCGTGGGAGTGCACGCTCGTATTTTGTAGGCGGCGATCCGAACTATCCCCAAGATCAAGGGTTTCTCAATCGTGGTTGGGAACAAATCGAGTTTAAAAGCGCGGTCGGTCCTCTCCCGAATCCAGGCGGGCTCAGCTATAGCGACATGGGGCAGTACGCTTTTGTGGATAGGGATGGCGACGTCACACTCGCCGACTATACGTTTATCTATCACAAACGTGACGGACGCGTTCTTATTTCGCTACATCACTCATCACTCACGTGGTTTCCCTCCGCAGACGATTAAGCGTCCCACAGATATACATCGTCACGTGATCACTGTCCTCCGCTACAAACAGCTCTTTCTTGACTTTGAGGGCATTGGTGAACGTATGTGTCATTCCCGTTCCTATAACGTGCTAGCGTTCCCCTCATTCGTCTCCATGGGGCAGTTTTTTCACTTGCAGATAATTGCTGCTCTTGAGCATATCTAGTGTGCTCCGAATCCCAGATTTGTTGATGTCGTGCGTAAAAAATAGGATATGAGAGCGGTGGTCTTCACAGGGCCAATCGTCGATGGGAACAACCGGGAGCTTATTGATGACTGGTTGTCCGTTTTCAGAAAGGCTCGCGGCGAGAGGTTTGAGGGCGAATCTCAGCATCGCAAGGTTGAACGGGAGGCAATAAAGATTTCATTGGATAAACTGTTATCGTTTCCTTAGGTGAAAGATAGGGCTGAGGACAAACGATTCAAGTTGCATGGCTGTTGGTTTGACTTAGAAGCGGGGGAACTATTTGCACAAGGCGAACAAAAATCCTGAAAAAAAACAGTCTCAGGTTAATTCTTTAAGACAATAAATACAGTATACCTCTAATGTTTAAAATGAAGCGTATTTAGATCTTAAAATGGCTTATATTTAGTCTAAGATCATCACACAACTGATGAAGTTAATTAGCGTTTGGATTGATTTTATTGGTAACAGTCACCTCCTAATTTAAAGACTACCACACAAAAAAATATCTGCACTGAGTTCTGTCTAGAGAGACATTTATGCAGTTAATTAAACTGCACTACTCCTGCTCACTATCAATGTGGTCCTTGAAGTCCATATCCGTTGTAATCAGATCATCCATTAGAAAATAGACTAATTCTCTTTTTAGGCTGACACAAGCGAGTTGATTCGTTTCAGCTGAAGCCGCAAATTCCTGAATGTGTTCCATTTTAGCAATAAGCGTTTGGTGATGCTTATGGTGTTTAGCTACTTCTGGATAGCCATTTTTAGTCAGCAACTTTTCTTCTCGGCTAAAATGCTCTTTAGCAAAATTAACAAAGTTAAGGACCTTACTATTACAGTTACCTGTCGCGCCCTTATCGATATCATCGGTAATATCGTTGACCATTTCAACAAGGCGCTTGTGGTCTTTATCCAGCTCCTCGCACTCCAACACGAAGGTTTCAGTAAGTTCTACCATTTAATTTTGCACCTCCTCGCTTCTATTAAATATTATCAATAGCATAAACGAAGGCATATTCCGGGTCTATTCGTGCTGATAAATTTTTTTTGAATTCAACTTCGAAAGTATGATGAACGCGAATATACAAATCTTCCCCATCACTATTACCTATGCGCGCCCTAATAATATTATCATGCCCCAGCAAATGACTTGAGGTGACTACTACCTTGGGGGATGCCGTCTTGCCAACGTTGTCTAAAATTACACCTTCTGGCCGTATCAACACTTGTACCTTGAGGCCATCTAAAAGATCTGTGGCAATCGACCCTAATGGAGTTTTAACCAGACCGTCCTGAACGACCCCCTCAAATTTATTCATCTTACCAAACATCTTGGCGACAAATTCATGATTTGGGTGGTAATATATATCGTGCGGGCGCCCGGCTTGAAGAATGCGGCCATTAGCGCCAATAATCTTAATCCGGTCTGCCATAAACATTGCTTCTTCAGGATCATGGGTAACCATTAAAGTAGCGACGCCGCTGCGCTTCAAAACACTTAAGGTTTCTTCACGAATGGTTTGTCGCATATTAGCGTCCAAGCCAGAAAAAGGCTCATCAAGCAATAACAACCTTGGCCTAGGAGCAAGAGCTCTGGCTAGGGCTACACGTTGCTGCTGACCGCCAGATAGCGTATGCGGATAACTTTCTGCATAAGACGTCATATCAACCTGATCCAACAAATCCATGGCCCGTCTTCTGACCACGTCCACCGCCATTCCAGTTAGACCAAAGGTAACGTTGTCAATAATACTTAAATGTGGGAAAAGAGCATAATCCTGAAACATTAAGCCAACATGGCGTCGCTCTGGTACAACATGTATATCTGGACTGGCAACGGTGACATCATCAATAACAATGGTTCCCTGCTGCACTTCTTCCAAGCCCGCGGCGAGTCGTAATAATGTAGATTTGCCACAACCGGAAGGTCCCAGCAAACAAACCAGCTCACCAGCAGGTATCATCAAAGCGACATTATTCAAAACCTGTTTATTACCATAGGCATGACTCAGGCCAACGACATGAAGCCCATTCATTGCCTTTGCTCCCCACCTAAGCTGGTACTGAACCTTGTGATCACAAGTCTGAGAAATATCAATGGCAAAATAGCAGCTACTATTATGAGCATGCCTAGCTGACGCAACTGACCAGATGGCCCGTAGCCATGGCTTCTTAACGCAATGTTGATAATGCCCGTAACCTCCGAAAATCTAGCCACAGTGGTCCTAAAGGGAAAAGTCAGAAACTGCAGCAAATATTCATATTTGAATGCCACAACTGTTGCAGTGAAAAATAACCAGTTCATTAAACTTAATTTTCGTTTCATATAGCCTACTATAACATTTTCAATGCGTCCTGTAGCAAAGAGAGTGCCGACAGTTCAAATTTGCAACAGGCACTAAGTAAACTGACCTAGTCAAGCGCACCATCGACACCAAAAGACAATTATTGTGCAGACGCGCACAATAAACCGTGAAAACCCAAAAGCGACGCTAGGGTGTGTCACTAAAGGGGCAGAGCATAAAACTGTTCAGAGCGAGGCCAAGGAATTCAGCATTAATAACTGTCACAGTAAAAATTATCTTTTCTAAAATATCATAGCACAAACTTGTGGTTATTAATAATCATTATCAGTCGTTAAAAGCGTAATATCTACGCAAAAAAAATATGAACTAGCTCTGTATACAAATATTTTAATTTTGTATTTTTAGAGGAGAAGGGATAACAACTAAAACAAGAAATGAGATAAAAAAATAAGTATTGAGCCTCAATTTAGCCAGAACTACGTGAAAAAATTAGAGCTTAGCGGCCTTTTAATCTCACTAATTAAAATTTGACTGATACGTATATTTTTTTTCTAGTATACTTATCTTCAGATAAATTCACAGAAGGAACAACAAGAATGGCAACAATGGAATTGACCTCAGAAAACTTTCAAACGACGATTTAAAACAATGATATGGTCGTTATAAATTTTTGGGCTGAGTGGTGTAGCCCGTACAAAATGATTTACCCCACATTCGAGAAAGTATCTGAAAACCACCAAAGCATAGTCTTTGCAAAATGCGATACAGAAAAAAAGCAGGGAAATCGCTAAAAAATTTGGCATTCAATCCATTCATACCCTTGTCATTACAAGTGATAAAATATTACTGTTTAGTCAGCCTGGTGCCATCCCTGAAAGTGCACTTAAAAATTTGGTCTGCCAGGCCAAAAAATTAGGCACGGCTGAAGTTCACACCCAAATCCCCGAATAAAAATCCAAAGCAGAGGTTGAAACTACTAAAGACTGACTAAACATAAACACATAGCACATTATAATTTCTATATAGCTTTTAATGTCTAGTTTTTTTGCTTAATAATACTTTTCTGTGCTAGAGCAAAAAATAGAAACAACATGAAAATTAACAACAACAAGACCTTGTATTTGAATAACTTGTTTTTAATAAATTTAAAAAATATGTCTTCACCGCTACACCTATTATAACCAACAACCAATGATTGCTCAAAGACCACAGAAAGCAATAAAGCCTGATCGCGCATCCAAACGAAACAAATACAGATCATACCTTTACAAAAATACATGAAACAATGAAACAGCGTCAAAAGAAGGAGAACTGTGTTGCTCAAAGCCATTGTCATTAACATCAAAGAGATTTATGTACCAGTAGGTCTTCGCAAGGAGCTTGATCCTCAAAAGGTTGAGCTGGTTGCAGAAGGGATAATGGAAGATGCTGATGAACATCCTATCCAGGTACGCCAAGGCAAGGGCCGCTATGTTTTGGTCAAAGGCATTCATCGCATGGAGGCCCGAAAGGCACTTGGTGATGAGAAAATTCAGGCATACATTGTAGCCGCCCCACAGCATTAAAAATATACGCTCGGTGGTATTCAGAATACTTCAATTCTGCTTAAATGTGGTGATTTCTAAAATAAAGCTAGCGCCAAAGGCTAAGCCTTAACAGGACAAATAACTTGGTATATTTGATTGAGACACTAAAAAATTTTTGGGAACTGACCCTAGACGTATGGAAAACAGGTGTTTTAGGTATTGATATAGGCCGTCTGCTCATAGCCATTTCTATTTTCGTGATATTCCTGATTTTACGACGCCTATTCACCCGCTTTGTGTTAGCATTCATGAAACGAATGGCTCAACGGACTGGTAGTGATTTAGACGATCAAGCTATTGACGTTCTGGAAAGTCCAATTCGTTTTATTCCAATCGTTATGGGTGCTTTTTTTGTAATCGAGTACCTTGAATTACCCAGCACCCTCGCCCTAATAGGCGACCACCTGGTCAGGTCATTAATAACCTTTTCTATTTTCTGGGCTCTTTTCAGGCTCGTCGATCCATTAAGTCAGTTCCTCAGAAATCTGGAAAGAGTATTTACCCTGGCTATGGTTCAATGGCTAGTTAAAGCTATCAAAGCTGCAATCATGTTTATTGGGGCAGCAACTATTTTGCAAATTTGGGGTATTGAAGTTGGTCCAATCTTGGCTGGCCTAGGCCTGTTCGGCGTTGCTGTTGCATTGGGTGCACAAGATCTGTTTAAAAACCTTATTGCAGGAATCTTAATTATCGCTGAAAAACGTTTTAACACAGGTGATTTTATAGAGGTGAAGGATACTGTTGAAGGCATTGTCGAGACTATTGGGTTTCGTTCAACGGTAGTGCGCCGCCTAGACAGTGCACCTGTTTTTGTTCCTAATACACAATTATCTGATTCAGCTGTAACCAATTATTCATCAAGGAGTCACCGGCGCATATTTTGGACAATAGGCGTAGAATATCGCACTTCGGTGGACCAATTGAGGGCCATTCGTGACGGTATAGAGTCCTACGTCATGGAAAACGATGCCTTTGCCAAGCCACCAGAGACCCTTTTATTTGTGCGGATCGATAGTTTTTCCGACAGTTCTATAGATATAATGCTGTATTGCTTCACCAAGACCAACGATTGGGGAGAGTGGCTGGAAATCAAAGAGAGCTTAGCATATGCTATCAAAGAAATTGTAGAAACTGCAGGAAGCGCTTTTGCTTTCCCCAGCCAATCACTTTATATTGAGACCGATGTTGGTGAGGGTTCCGAACCATTTGTATTGCCCGATTCTGAGACACGGGGAAAACAAAAATAATCACTATCACTTGTACAGATCTGATGCTCTAAAAAGGCTTAAAAAATGCTCTTTTAACTCTTAAAAGTAAATCTTGTTGTATGTTGAGACTGCAAGCTAATACTGGCTCCACGAGTTAATAGTGTTCTCCCATACACTATTAGTTCCAAAGTTTAACGCCCAAGGCGTGAACAAAACTATGGGCTTAATCTTAAAATAAGGACGTCCCTAAAATGGTCGAAGTTGAACCACAACAGGTTAAAAAATGGCTTGATGAAGGTCTAGCTATTCTGATCGACGTAAGAGAACACCAAGAATTAGTAATGTTTTCTATTGATGGAGCTATTCACAATCCCATGTCTGCTTTTGATTTTGATGCGGTGCCTAGTGAAACTGACAAACGGTTAGTATTTATTTGCGCTCAAGGTATTCGTTCCAGACAAATTGGAGAGTATCTATTACAAGAAAATAAGGTTTCCGCAGCATACAATATGACAGGAGGCGTTGCAGCTTGGGCACAAGCGGGACTGCCTAAAACAGACTGATTTAAAAATTAACGCATCAACTATGTTCTCGTATGTTTTATTGTTTACACAATTGTTTTAATAAAAAATCAAATGATGAGCATAAAATAAAAACCAGAGTCGAACATGAAACTATTTTCCCTAAGTGAAAAGAAAACAAGGGTATTTCACAGGACAGTTTTGGATTTGACTGGCGAATACCCAAATCTAATTGTCCGCGCCCAGAAAGAACTTTTAGAACTTCGCTCCCGTAAACCTGAGCAAATATTTCTTTGGGATCGATGGCAAGCGCTTCTAGATTTTCCTTTTGAAAAAATGGCTAGCCAAGTTTTAGCTGACACACCTGACGGCGGTCTACTTCGAGCAAACTCACCATTCCATAATGCGTTAAGTAAAGTCGAGAGAACAGCAATATGGCAACGTATCGGTTTATTGCAGTTTATGGAGCACTATTTCATTGCTGCCGCTGATCTAGGACTTGAAATCTCAGAACAGGCAGCAATTACTGGCGTCAGTGTAAAAGAGCTGGAATCATGGAAAACACGTGCACCACAAGAGATTCGTAAAGAAAGTTTTGAGTGTTTAAAATTAGTTGTCGCGCTACAAAAAAGCTTAGTTAAAATTGCCCCTGACAAAGAAATTAGGCGGCACTGGCTTAGGCACAAAAGCCAGACACTTTCAGCTATTCCACTGTCACTGCTAATCGAAGGCAAGACGTCATTCGTTATTAGCAGTATTGTTGGCGCAGCTCAGCTAACTTTAAACCATGATTATATGCCTCGCATGGGTGAAACTTAAGACATGCAGCGCTCCTTCACCGTCATTATAAAAAAAGTTTTAAGATATAGTGTGCAATGATTTCAAAGTATTCTGTATTGATCTCTTGGATCTTACGAACAACTGGAATAGAAAATTAATTTGTAAATTTCAATCAATGAAAGTGGCAAAGAAATCAAACCAGATGCAAGAATATTTTTTCACCGCCCTACAAGTCTCTGTAAAGGAACTGCAATGGACAGGAAAAGGTCTTTATAACCGTGACTTGAAAGGCGTTTAGTGGATATGGTTTTAACTAGTTCTAATCAATTTAAGTTCGACAACACCTATTCAAAATTGCCAGAATATTTTTTTGCCCGGCTGGACCCAACACCGGTACAAAAACCAAGCCTTATTAAGGTCAATCATTTGCTGGCCCGTCACCTTGGCCTGGATCCAAAATTTCTAGAGACACCAGATGGCGCAAATATACTTGTTGGAAATCAAGTTCCAGAGGGCGCAGAGCCAATTGCTATGGCATATTCTGGACACCAATTTGGTGGCTGGGTGCCTCAGCTTGGGGATGGACGGGCTATCCTTCTTGGTGAAATCATTGACACTGATGGACGACGTCAAGACGTCCACCTTAAGGGGGCAGGTCGAACACCATTTTCGCGCAGCGGCGACGGGCGCGCATGGATAGGCCCCGTACTACGTGAATACATCCTGAGTGAAGCGATGGCAGCTTTACAAATTCCTACAACACGTGCACTTGCTGTCACTGCTACGGGAGAGACAGTAATGCGTGAAGGCAACTTTCCAGGCGCCGTATTGGCACGTGTCGCTAGCAGTCATATCAGGGTAGGTACATTTCAATTATTTTCTGCAAAAAAAGATGTCGAAGCACTTCGACTACTATCAAACCATGTCATTGATAGGCATTATCCTGAGGCTAGGAATTCGTCAAATGAATATCTAGCACTCCTTGAAGGAGTAATCACTCGACAAGCGGAGCTGATCGCAAAGTGGATGGGGGTAGGTTTCATTCACGGTGTGATGAATACAGATAACATGTCCATTTCTGGCGAGACGATAGACTATGGCCCCTGCGCTTTTATGGACACTTACCATCCCCAGACAGTATTTAGCTCTATTGATCGCATGGGTCGTTACGCCTACGCTAAACAACCAGAAATCGCCCTTTGGAACCTTTCATGTTTTGCTTCCACCATCCTGCCTCTGATTAATCAGAACGAAGAAACCGCTGTTAAGGAGGCTTCTGACAAGCTTAACTGTTTTCAAGAACAGTTTGATTTAGTTTGGAGTTCTAGTTTTAGATCAAAAATTGGTTTATTGAATCATCATGATGGCGACGCTGGTCTTGCACAAGATTTGCTCAATTGTATGGCGGCAAACAAAGCAGATTTCACACTATCCTTTCGGCGACTTTGTGACCTTTCAACAAATAAAGACTCTAAAAAAACCAATTTGGATGACACTTTCACCACACTATTTGAAGACCAGTCTGCTGCTGAGCACTGGTTGGTAAAATGGCGCGCGCGTCTTCACCTCGAGGAGCGGAGTGAATTGGATCGACAGATAAATATGCGGGCTACAAACCCTACCTATATCCCACGCAATCATCGAGTTGAGGAGGTCATAATAGCAGCGCTCAAGGAGGACTTCGGTCCTTTTAAAAAAATAGTAGATGTCTTATCATTACCCTTCGACGATCAGCCTAAAAATTTTGATTTTCAAAACCCACCTCAACAGAACGAAATTGTTCTTAAGACTTTTTGTGGTACCTAAGCTTTAGTCTGATAAATTTGTATTCAGCTTTACAAACAATTTAATCAGTGTTGGCTTTCCATTCCAAAATACCATTTTTTTGTGCTAATATTTTAAATGACAAAACAACAACGCAAAAATGCGGCGCACTTTCATCAGCTCATTGTTGAATTTGAGACCGCGTTGTTGGCTGGAAAAATCACGCCACAAGCGATTGCTGATCATTTTAATATAAATGGCATCACTACCCTCATGGGCATACGTTGGACAAGCATGACGGTAAATAGATTTTTATACGATGCAGTCATCGATGGTCACGTATATAGTAAAAATCAAGAAACTTTAAAATCGTGGAGTGACAACAATAATAATATTACCCCACTAAATAATATACGACTAAGACGTATTTCTGAAACAACAATCGGACATTATGATCGGTTAGCTGAAGATTTCTGGCAGAAAACCAAAAATCACGATGTCAGCCAGAACTACGAAGCATTTTTGGAAGCGATTGAGGAGAGCCCCCCATACAAAATCCTTGATTTAGGATGTGGGCCAGGACGGGATTTATCTTATTTTAGAGCTTTGGGCCATGCTGTTACAGGCTTGGACGGATCGAGAGAATTTGTAGCCATGGCCCGTGCCCATTCTAATTGTGAGGTTCTTCATCAAGATTTTCTTGAATTAAATTTACCTGAAAAACACTATGATGGTGTTTTCGCCAACGCGTCGTTATTTCACGTACCAAGTAGTGAATTGCCAAGAATATTGCTTGACCTTTTCGTAACACTCAAACCACGAGGTATATTATTCTGCTCAAACCCACGAGGAAATAATGACGAAGAGTTAATCGATGAACGCTATGGGTGCTTCCTCAATCTGAAGACTTGGCGTAGATATGTTACTGATGCTGGCTTCGACGAAGTACAGTGCTACTTTAGACCCCCAGGAGTTCCACGCTGCAAGCAGCCCTGGCTTGTAACCGTTTGGCGAAAAATTTGAAGTTATTCATCAACTGTACTTAAGTTTCTTTAACAATCTTGCGTAGAGTTCGAGTTGATAACTTTACGCTCTTTAGCTAATTTTGTTACACTCTAATGTATAGGCAAACTCTGCAGGCCATTTTTTAAGACCCGCAATCAATGAGCCAATTCCGGACGTTCTCAATGTAATAAAAGGCTTCAAACTCTGTTGGCAAAGACGTTTGACCTTATTGGCAGCACCATGGCTTATGCAATCAACAGGAAAAACTACAGCATCAGCACGTGTTACAGCACTTGCCAATTCTTTCATTGAACGCTCAACGCCCCCATCATGATAAATAAATTTTCCATTCAAATCCTCAACTAGACTGCGTAACCTGCGTACAGTATTTTGTCGTCCACCAACATACAGCAAACATTGGCCATTTAGATTTAATGTTGATGTCTCGTCTGTAAACTGATCATTTCTAGAACAAGCTAACTCCAAAATTTTATTTTCATCTTGCAGTTCAACAACCAATGCCTCTAGGTCTCGAGTTCGGCTTTGTATTTCGTATATGGTCGCATCTTTCGCTTTTATTTTCGTGGATAGTTGTACAATATCATTATTTAGTTTGGGAATACTATTACAGTTGCAAGAAGCAATGTGTTCCTTTTCTGTTGGTATAGAACTTTTTAATTGAGACTGTTGTATGTCTGAACGTAGTGCATTTATTGTCGCGTCACGAATAGCTAAGTTTTTGATATGTTGCCGCCGTTGACGATTGACCCGCTCTTCTATCTTGGCCAAATTTTCTTCAACTATCTGAAGTTTACGAATATCCGCGCGATTTGACGCACCAACCATATGAGACAGCATATGAATGTCCGCAAACATTCGCTCCGCAAGTTCTACAGTTGAACTTGGGTGACCAAGAATTGACCAATACGGACCAGGTATGTCTCCAGAATCCAAAGCGCCAACCCAAAATTCATGGAGTTCATCCTCAGTGCCCATAGTACGAACTTTTCGAATTGAAGAAGAATGTCGTTTATCTAAAAGCTTGTTTATCATTTTTGCAGCTATATTAGCCTCGCCCGCTTCTTTAACAAATAAACCATGCAATTGATAATCCACAGAACATTGAATTGTCTGAACGGTCTGAACTTTCAGTTTTCGAGCGAGGTTTCGAAGATCTGAGAGCTTTAAGCAAGTGCCTATAATTGAACAATGCCAACCCTTGGGTAACTCCCATAACCGTCGTCGGTTGGTTAATACTTTTATGGGTTCTTTTATACTGCAAAGCTCACACATTTTTAGACTCAATAATTTTAAACAACGTGTGGAAAATATTTACTGGGGGATCCGTTTGCTTAAGTTCAGTACGAGCAGTAAAATCGGCATAATGATTTTTTTCAGCATTAACATTCAAAGTAGTAATGTTATTTTTTTGCCAAAGCCATTGTTCTATATTAAAAATTGACGTGCACGGTGGGCATCCCAAAAAAACTATCATAAGTGCGAACTTTCACTATGTTTTGCAAGCTGGAGTTCATCATCAATTTCCTCGCAAATTATATTAAGACTATTGAGCGAAGTTTCTAGCCGGTTTGTTTCTATTGACAACCATAAATTTGTAAACCGACCAGTATGCGGACATAATTCTGAACGTTGGCGGAAATTGGACAACCGTTGTTGCAGTCGTGAACGAGTCCTAAAAAGTACAGTTCTAGCAGTGTCACAGTCAATAAAATCAAGAAAACAAAACTGCAGGAATTCCCAGGCAAGCAATTTAGATGTCAACTCCTCACCAGGGTCTCTTAAAACTAAGCTGTGCAATCTTTCTTTTCCTTGTGCAGTGATCTGTACAAAGTCAGAAAGAGCCTCGTTTTTGTTCAACGTTAAGTATCCGGCACTTACACAACGATATACAGAAGTATCAACTACTTCTGCCGTTGGGGACCAAAGCTCTGGCATAAGATTCTTAGCAGCTACTATTATTTTCTCAAAATGGAGAGGGTGTTTGTAACAAATTCCAAGTACGGAAAACTCTCCGATATCGTTCGCTGAAAGAAACATTATATAAACTCGTCATCTACATTAATGAGAATGATAATTATTATCATAATAGTGTGATGTTTAAATGCAAGTAATAAATACAAATAGTTTATCATCTAGAAAAAGGCGTTTGAATTTCCTCAGTTCTCTATTGTCGACAACTCAAACATGAGGCATAAGCAAATTAATTTATAATTTTAGTTAAGGACTCATCCGTGATTATGACCATAGCAAGCTGTTGGGCTCTTCTTCTGGGAATGGCATTGATTATGCTAGGTAACGGGTTGTCAAACTCATTGCTAGGCTTACATGCTTCTCATCAGGGGTTTAGTATTTCAGCAACCGGATTAGTGATGTCTGGTTATTACGTTGGAATGATTATTGGGGCAAAGTTGGTTCCAGTTATGGTGCAACGAGTTGGACATATAAGATCTTTTGGTGCACTAGCGTCTTTAGCATCTACCGCTATTCTTGTTCATTATTTTTTTATTGAACCCTGGGTATGGTGGGCACTACGATTCATCACTGGAATTGCCTATGCCGGCCTGTACGTAGTTGCTGAGAGCTGGCTTAATGATACAGCGGACAATGAAACGCGCGGACAACTATTAGGTTTTTATATGCTAATTGCATTTGGCTGTTTGGCAGGTGGCCAATTCTTACTAAACATCGCAAGCCCTGAAGGCTTTCAATTGTTTATTTTAATTTCTATTTTTGTCAGCATAGCAGTGATACCTATTCTCATCTCAGTAAACCGAGCGCCTGTCTTTGAAACAAATGAATCTGTTAGCATTATTCAATTAATAAAGGTGTCGCCTCTCGGTGTATTAGGAACATTCGCAAGTGGCATTGGTGCTGGGGCCATAATGGGCATGGGAGCTGTCTATGCGTCCTCTATTGGATTGAGCACAAAGGAAATTTCATTTTTTATGGGCAGCCTCATAATCGGTGGTGGGTTTATGCAATATCCAATTGGACGCTTATCTGATATCTTTGGAAGACGTAAAGTTATCATTATGACCTGTTTTGTTGGCGCCGTTGCTTCACTCGGAACCATAATGTCTGACGCTTCTGGATTGTTAATTTACCTGCAGATAGCTGTGATTGGGGGATTAAGCTTACCCCTTTATCCACTTTGTACCACACATACTAACGATTACCTCACCCCAAGCCAAAGGGTTGCTGCAAGTGGGACGCTCGTCATGGCGTATGGATGCGGCGCAGCTATTGGCGCACCATTTGTTGCCTTTTATATGGAATTAATGGGCCCACAAGGGTTTTTTTACGCTATTGGGATATCCTTTGCCTTGGTCAGTATCTTTGCTGTTATCCGTTCCACACAACGTGAAGCGACGGCTATTGAGGGTCTGGGTGATTTCAAGCCTCTGGCCCCAGCCCCTGCTAGTGTCTCCCTTAATCCGAATCTTGAACTGGAAGAAATTGAAGCAGCATCGGGTGCAAGCAAAGTTGAAATTCAAACAAGTTTTGAAGAACTGGTATATGAATTGAATTCAGAACCAGCAGGTGAAAAAAAAGAATAAATTTACATTTAAAAAAGCACTAAGAAAATATTTGGGGTTATATTCTAATAAAATTTAAACGATTTTTATCTCGCTCTCAAAACATGCAATTAACGCTAAGACGCGAATAAAAACGATTAAATAGTACTCTGATTCACCCGCTTAGATAGTTCTTCAGTTGTCTCCTTCCGCTCACTATAACGTTCAAGAAAGTAGGCTTTATTGTCACGGGTAAGTAACGTGAACTTTACAAGCTCTTCCATGACATCTACCATTCGATCATAGAAGGGTGAGGGCTTCATACGATCCATATCATCAAATTCCTGAAATGCCTTAGGAGTTGAGGACTGATTTGGGATTGTCAGCAAGCGCATCCAACGTCCCAAGATACGAAGCTGATTCACAGCATTAAAACTCTGTGACCCACCACTAACCTGCATCACGGCTAGCGTCTTACCCTGCGTTGGCCTCACTCCACCAATGGAAAGGGGAATCCAATCGATTTGAGTTTTCATAATACCAGTCATTGCGCCATGTCGTTCAGGCGAACACCAGACCATGCCCTCACACCATTTGACCAAATCGCGAAGCTCTTGCACTTTTGGATGATCAGCGTCCGTGTCATCTGGCAAAGGTAGGCCCGATGGCTTGTAGGTTTTAATCTCAGCGCCTAGCTGAGTCAGAATACGAGCGGCCTCCTCTGTCATTAATCGACTGAAAGAGCGCTCTCTGAGAGAGCCATACAGCAGCAGGATGCGAGGGTCGTGAGATGCACGTTCAGGTTTCAATAAACGATTGATGTTAATTTTTTGAAAAAATAATTTATCAATATTCGGAGTATCAGCCAAGGCAGACCCCCTCCCAGCCGAGAAAAAATTTCACGCAAACAGAAAGGCAAAGGTTAAATTTTCTTGCCCTCCACTCAATAGCAAACATTGTATCAATCATGTCAGCCTCTAGTTAAATCAGGAGGGAGAAGCAACCCAAATAATAGCCCAACGAGAGCAAAATGACTCTTACCACTCATTTTTCTAATCTGCATTCTCAATGACTGTGTTGAAAGTAATTTTAATAATAATCAACTAGTCTTCTTTCTTAGTCCAATCTTTTGTGAAATCACAACTCAAGCCACCTTTTTTAGTACCTGTCATTGACACGCAACGCGCTCCTGATGGAGTAACAAACTCATAACCTCGCAAGTTCCAACCTTTTGCTTCAATCGCAAAAGATGTAGTAGATACCGTTGTATCTAGAAGAGATGTGGCTTTTTCCCAAAGACCAGCTTGGGCTGTTCCAAATACAATGCCGACGCTTAGTAGCACTGCAAGGGCACCAGAAATTGTTATCTGTTTCATTGATGAGAGCTCCTGAGTTTTTCTATTTATGAACGTGCAGATTGGACGAAACGTAGTTCCACCAAGGTTAAGTGAGTTACACAACTACTATGGCGCCAAGAAGAATTTTATTAAATATTAAGAAAAAACTATCTTGGGTCACTTGTAAAAATGCCTTTATATCTCTGAGGATTCGGCGATAGAAATTGCAAAAACTGCACTTGAATTAGATGTTAAAGAAAAATTTAACTAGTACCCTGCTCTTTCATTTTAATTAAGTCCTGTATAAAAATTGATTAATTTCAACACTCTAGTTTAAAAGTCAACTAAAGTGGATGGTGCGGGCGGCCGGACTTGAACCGGCAAGGCCGTTGGGCCGAGAGATTTTAAGTCTCTTGTGTTTACCAATTTCACCACGCCCGCACTAATTTGCCTTAACTTAACAGCTATGCGTATACCACGTTTGTCAATTCGTGCTAATACTGAGGTTATGACAGAGCAAAAAAAATTATTTGACCCAATCCCAAAGCCACGGTTTAATAAAGAATTCCAGCATTCTTTAAACGAACTTTTTGCTTGGCGGCGTGATGTGCGCAGGTTTTTAGACAACCCTGTTGATCCGGAAGTTATAGACAGCCTAATCGCCACAGCATGCCTTGCCCCCAGTGTTGGCAACTGTCAGCCATGGCGTTTTGTCAGCGTTGACAAACCCGAGCGCAGGAACGCAATAAGAGCCAACTTCAAAGAAGCCAATGCAGATGCACTTAATGATTTTTCAGGTGAGCAAGCAAGAAAATACGCAACATTGAAGCTTTCTGGCTTAGACCAAGCACCGGTACATCTGGCAGTTTTCGCCGATGTAACAACTAGCTACGGCCATGGCCTTGGTAAGAAAACTATGCCAGAAACTGTTATCTATTCTGTAGTTGGTGCTATCAATACTATGTGGCTGGCTGCCCGTGCCCGAGGTATTGGCTTGGGTTGGGTATCCATTCTGAAACCGGAAAGCATTAATGCTACTCTTGATGTTCCGGAAGGCTGGCTGCTGGTAGCCTATCTATGCATTGGCTATCCAGTAGAAGAACACACAGACCCAGAATTGCAACGGCATAACTGGCAACAACGTATATCAACGAAAGACGTAACTATTCGGCGCTAGATTCCTCAAAATGTTCAACATCAAAGCCTGAAATCAGTTCAGTGACTGCCTCAGTCGCCTCATTAAGTGCATTTTGATCAGCACCGCGTAGAACTATGGCCGTACCCAGTTTTCCATCGCGGATAAATGGATAGCTGCCGATTTCAGTTTCAGAGTGAGCATTTTGCACATCCCCAAGGCCCTTAGCTAGATTGCCCTCGCCCATAAAGGCAATTACAGTTCTAGATTTCATAGGCTTGCCAGGAATAAGTCGCTCTTTTAGGGCCTCATACATGGCTTGCATGATCCTTGGAACACCAGCCAGTACGAAGACATTTTCAATTTGATATCCGGGCGCCTTACTGATGGGATTATCAACTAAAATCGCTCCTTCGGGAACTTCACACATTTTCATGCGTTGCTCATTGAGGTCTTCTATGTTGGGGTAATGCTGGCGCAACAGGGCCACCGCCTCTGGATCACGAATTAAGGGCAAATTAAAGGCTTTGGCAACTGCAGCAGAGGTTATGTCATCATGGGTTGGGCCAATACCACCAGTTGTAAAGACGTGATCGTATTTTATTCGACATTCATTAAGGGTATTGATGATAGTTTCAGAATCATCTGCAATGACCCGTGCTTCAGCTAGGCGAATACCAATCTCGTTCATGCGTTTGCCTAAAAAAGCTAAATTTAAGTCCTGTGTCCGGCCAGATAGGATTTCATTCCCAATAATTATTAGACAAGCACTACTCATAACCAGTCCCTCAAAACTGCCACTAGTGGGATATCCGCCGCCGGCATTTCATTTGTCTTTATTTCCAAAGGGTGACACCATTTAAGCTCCTGACCCTCATTTGCACCTACTATACCCTTCCAGACACGGCAAACAAAGAGCGGCATCAATAGATGAAATGAATGTTCGCCTTTTTTATTTTTCTTATAAATGTGTGAGGCAAACGTTAGCGGAACCAGACAATTCTCGGTGATGCCAATATTAAGTTCTTCGGCGAGCTCGCGAACAAGCGCCATTTCAGGCGTTTCATTCTTTTCAACTTTTCCACCGGGGAATTCCCACAGCCCCTCCATAGATTTACCATGAGGGCGTTTTGCTAACAACACCCGACCATCCGTGTCAACGAGAGCGGCAGCGGAAACTAGAACTGTTGGAACCACGCCTTTTAGTTTTTGGCCCCCAGCTCCGTAATAACTTAAATTAAGATCTATAATCGGCATTGATAGTAACATATTTATGAGTGAGATCGCAGGTCCACACAGTAGCCTTGCCTAAAGCGATACCCACATCAACTAATATGTCGATCTCGCGACCCTTCATGTGTTTAGCCACTGGTGTTTCATCATAATCATAAATGACCTGGCCACCCTCAGCAATGGCTATTCCACCAATATAAATGGCCAATTTATCTCGGTCAGCTTTTTCACCCGCTTTACCGACAGCCATAACAATTCGACCCCAGTTAGGGTCTTCTCCAGCAACCGCCGTCTTGACTAGAGGAGAGTTAGCTATAGCCATACCTATGCGTTTAGCGGCCCCATCATTGTCAGCACCAGTAACAGTGACAGAAATAAATTTAGAAGCTCCCTCGCCATCCCTGACGACTTGGCAAGCCAAGTCAATCAGCAATTCACTTAGTTTTTCCTTAAAATCATTAAGTGGTGCCGCTTTATCGTTTCCTGCTTGGCCTGTGGCAAAGAGCATCAGACTATCACTGGTTGAGGTATCACTATCAACCGTAATGGCATTAAAAGATACGTCTGCCCCGCTTACCAAAATAGCTTGCAAGGATTTGGAATCAATATCTGCATCAGTAAAGATAAATGCCAACATCGTTGCCATGTCTGGAGCGATCATTCCCGATCCCTTAGCGATACCGTTAATGCTCACTAAAGTACCACCTATATACGCAGTGCAACTTGCCCCCTTTGCAAAGGTATCCGTAGTTAAGATAGAATGAGCAGCCTTTTCCCAGTTATTTTCATCCAATGTTTCTTCGACTATTGGGAGGATAGCCGTCAGTTTTTCATCAGGTAAAGGTTCCCCTATAACCCCAGTCGACGCCACAAAAACCTTTGACGGGCAACATGAAAACAGAGCAGCAACAGCCTCAACAGTACGCTCGACAGAAGCATCACCCGCTTTACCTGTAAAGGCATTAGCATTACCTGAGTTCACTATAAGAGCCTCAGCCTGACCACCACTTAACGCTCTGCGGCACCACTCAACCGGGGCAGAAGCCGTCAATGAACGCGTATAGACCCCAGCTACTGTCGTCCCAGAAACTAATTGAGCAATCATCAAGTCAGTACGCCCCTGATACTTAATCTCTGTCGTGCCAACAGCCAAACGAACGCCCGGAATGACTGGCATCGATGGAAATGCATTCGGTGCTAGGGGAGACTTTTCGACCATGATACTCGCATAGCCCTTATTGTGCAGAGGGGCTACCCATCATGGGCGACCCGTCTAAATTAAACCGTTGAACAGTAGCGGTTTGTCGCAATTCTTGCAAATAGTTGGTGCCAATTTCACGGGAAACCGCTACACGCAGTTGATCTTCAACCTCAGCTCTTTTTAACGGCTGTAAGGGCCGACGATCCTCAACCTTGATAACATGCCAGCCAAACTCGGTCTGAACAGGATTTTTGGTAATTTCGCCCTTCTTCAGACTGAAGGCGGCCTTTGAAAAGGCTGGAACCATCTGCCCTTCTGCAAAGAAGCCTAAATCACCACCTTTGGCAGCAGAGGGACCTGTCGAACGAGACATTGCAAGTTCTGCAAAATCAGCGCCTTCTTCAAGTTTCTTGATAACTTCAAGGGCATGGGCCTTTTTTTCCAAAAGGATATGACGAGCTTGAACTTCTTCCTTAGATGAATTTGCAGCTATTAATTTCTCATAATGAGCTGCCAACATAGCTTCCGTAATACGCTTCTCAATATAAGTTGTTAGGAAAGCCCTCTCTAGGATTTGCTCTTCAATTCTAAACAATCGCTTGCGAACCTGCTCGTCATTTTGCAAATTAATTTTGCGTGCCTCTGCTGCAACCAGTTTCGTGTCAACTAGTGAATTTACAAGCATCCCATAAACTGATTGTAGCGGAACATTTTTTAGCCGTTCTGGGAGACGCATACGAGCGTCCTCAACTTCCGAACGCATAATTTTTGTGTCATTTACGATGGCCACGACTGCATCCTCTTGCGCGAGTGCCGTTTGATTGATCGCAATTACAAATACAAAAATAAAAAGTGAAGTACACGCTTTAAAACAAGTCATAATTGTTGAAAGTCCTTTATTTACTATTGATGTCAACAAAACATAAATGTCTAAATTTAAATTCCTACTGCGGATGATCCATACCAACATGTTCCAGACAAATTCCTTGAAGACAGATAAAACACTTAATATTTTAAAATGAAAGAAAAAAAGTTACAAATTAGCAACCTAAATATTGGCTCTATTACATTGTTACACATCAAGTAAATACTGAATAATTATTAGCCACCCTAGTTATCTGTTTTCCTTTGATCCTACATTAATCAAGACTTTTTGTGCACAATCGCAAAACTGTTTTATCTAGATAAATTTATGGAACAATTTGAATTATATTTATTGCCTTACTTAATTTTAAATTCAATGATGATTTCTTTTAGAATCAGAAATACATAGAAAATTAAAGTGTCCAAATACCTCAATCACATAGCTTGTCAATGATCCTGATCATACATGTAGATAGTGCAACTTCGCACTTAAGAAACATTATAGCTAAATTTCCCAATCCGCTGCATTGACACGAGACCTTATGGACTCTATCAATTGCTTCTATCGAAAGATGATCTTTTGATCAGCTCACCCAATTTGTTTTTCTTGAGGTCACGATGATTGGCGCCATTGCCCAGCGTTTTTTTGGTTCCGCCAACGAACGCTTTCTAAAGACACTAAAAAAAGACGTTGATTCTATCAATGCGCTTGAAGTGCAGTTGGAGGCATTGAGCGACGCAGAACTTCAAAAGCGCACGCCTTGGCTCAGAGAACGTCTAAAATCAGGCGAGAGTACTGACGAAATACTTGTCGATGCCTTTGCAACAGTTCGGGAGGCCGCCAAACGAAGCCTAGGCCAACGCCATTATGACGTCCAATTGCTCGGTGGTATTGTTTTGCACCGGGGCATGATCACCGAAATGAAAACTGGTGAAGGTAAAACCCTAGCCTCTACCTTGCCTGTCTACCTAAATGCCCTTGGCAGAAAAGGTGCGCATGTTGTTACCGTCAATGACTATCTGGCAAAGCGAGACGCCGAATGGATGGCAAAAATTTATGAATTCTTAGGTATGACTTGTGCCCATATCATTCACGGACTAAACGATGATGAACGCCGAGATGCTTATAGAAGCGATATCACCTACGCCACCAATAACGAGCTTGGCTTCGATTATCTGCGTGACAATATGAAATTCACACTTGAAGAAATGGTCCAGCGACCATTTAATTTTGCCATTGTTGATGAAGTTGATTCGATCTTAATTGATGAAGCGCGCACCCCCCTTATCATTTCAGGACCAACAGAAGACGCAGCAGAGCAGTACACAGCTATCAATAAAATTATCCCAAAGTTGTCTCCAAACGACTATGAAAAAGACGAAAAAGTCAAAGCCGTTACAATGACCGAAACCGGGACGGAAAATGTCGAACAGATCTTACGTGATGAGGGATTGCTATTAGAAGGTTCCATGTATGATATGGCCAATATTTCTCTAGTACACCATGCTAATCAAGCTTTGCGCGCACATATATTATTTGAACGGGATACAGACTACATTGTTAAAGATAATAAAGTTATCATTATTGATGAATTTACCGGACGTATGATGGAAGGTCGTCGTTATTCTGACGGCTTACATCAAGCTCTAGAAGCCAAAGAAGGTGTTGAAATACAAAATGAAAACCAGACCTTGGCTTCTATAACTTTTCAGAATTACTTCAGACTTTATCCCAAACTAGCTGGAATGACCGGTACAGCAATGACGGAAGCCGGAGAATTTGCCGAAATATATGATTTAGAAGTTGTTGATATTCCGACAAATGTGACGTGCATCCGTGACGACATGGATGATGAAGTCTACCGCACCACAATTGAAAAAGACGTTGCCATCCTGAAATTAGTGAAGCAGTGCCAAAAGCGCCAACAACCAGTCCTAGTAGGCACCGTCAGCATTGAAAAATCAGAGCACCTGTCAGCACTTCTTAAAAAAGATAAGATCAAACACAGCGTACTCAATGCACGCCATCATGAACAAGAGGCTATGATCATCGCCAGGGCTGGCGAGCCCGGAAGTGTAACCATCGCAACAAATATGGCTGGTCGCGGTACCGATATTCAACTGGGTGGCAATTTGGATATGCTGGTGGCCGATGCTCTAAAAGGTATTAACGATGAGGCCAAGTTGAAGCATGTAGCAAGTAAAGTTACAACTGAGATTGAAAGCCGCAAGAATCTTGTCTTAGAAGCTGGTGGCCTATACATTGTCGGTACTGAGCGTCACGAGAGCAGGCGAATTGACAATCAATTACGTGGCCGCGCTGGTCGGCAAGGTGACCTCGGCGCTTCCAAGTTTTTCCTATCTCTCGAAGACGATCTTATGCGTATTTTCGGGTCTGAGCGCATCGACTCAATGCTGCAAAAACTTGGCTTAGAAGATGGCGAAGCGATTGTTCACCCTTGGGTTAATAAGGCGCTTGAGAAAGCACAGCAAAAAGTTGAAGCTCGAAACTTTGAAATTCGTAAGAACCTACTGAAATTTGATGACGTTATGAATGATCAGCGAAGGGTAATTTTTGAGCAACGCAAGGAGTTAATGTCATCGGATGATGTTTCTGAAGAAGTCAAAGATATGCGTGAACAGATCATTGAGGATATAGTCGCACGCTGTATTCCAGAAAAAGCCTATGCCGAACAATGGGATACAGAGACCCTGCACAAAGAGGTCTTGCGTATATTCGGTAGGGACCTACCAATCGCTGATTGGGCCAAAGAAGAAGGTATCGCTGACGCTGAAATTCGTGAACGTTTAAAAGATTTTGGCAATAGGCAAGCAGCTGAGAAAGTGGCTAACTACGGATCTGATGTTATACGTTCAGTAGAAAAAAACCTTTTGCTTCAAATGCTAGATCAGGTGTGGAAAGATCATCTACTAACACTTGACCACCTGCGTCAAGGCATTGGTCTTCGAGCTTATGCCCAGCGCGATCCATTAAATGAGTATAAAAGGGAGTCTTTCAATCTATTCGAAGAAATGCTCGATACCATCCGCGAGCGCATTACCCAAGTATTATCTCATATCGAATTGCAAACATCACCAAGCGAAGAAAGCCTTATGTTTCAGCGCAGCAATCCAGAAATGACAGAGACACGTAAAGACCCTGCCTTTCAGCAGGAAGGTGCCAATACAGATCCCGAAATCATTCCCATGGCAACACCCATTAGGAGCAGAAAAGCATCATCTGACTTTAACCCAGATGATGATAGCACTTGGGGTAGGGTTCCAAGAAATGCACCCTGCCCTTGTGGTAGAGGAAAAAAATATAAACATTGCTGCGGCAAGATTTAAAAAATCCATTTTACTTTTCAATTTGGTCAATTGCACACTAAAAAAAGGCCAAGGACATGCTGAAAAAGTTCCTTCAATTGACCTATATCCTGCTTTTCTGTCTATTAGATATCTGCCCTGCAATGACAACGACTTTGAGTGAAAAACAGGCGCGGCTGATCATTGGGGAGGATAGACCTGCCCTCACCCTCTCAGATTTTAACGGTATTTCACTCATTGCAATTACGCCATCCGCCAATAAAATTTTCGACGTCCCCATTGTTACTGCTAAAAAAGCACTAAATAAAATCAAACAAGCCCTCACCTTGATTGAAATCAATTCACCATTTAGCAAATCACAAATTGAACTATTAAAGAAAAATGGTCCTGTAATTATCGTTTACGATCCTCGATACCCAGACAAGCTATCCTCAATGAGCTCCGTCAAAATAGCTCTTTTTTCTCCTTATCACTACAATCGCAAAAATAGCTACACTAAGGGGCATATCTTTTTGGTCATCGTAAGTCGTCATGGCGTAAAATGGCCAATAAAGGAATTTGCTGCAGTAATGGTACATGAATTAGTAGGTCACGGTATTCAGCACTTAAATGACAGCTGGGGTAAAATGCGCCTTATTGATATGGAATGCGAGGCATGGCTTTACGAAGAAATGGCATATCAAAATTTAAAAATGAACAAGTTTTCTAATGAAATGATTGACTTCAAGAAACAGCTTGAGAAACAGTGCGATAGCTTTTTACGATATCTTAGAAGTAATGTTCCAAAAGGCGCTGCTTTGTGGGATAATCTAAACCCGGATGTACCCAGACTACTAAAGCACTTTGCAGTTTATCGAAATCAACAAAGAAATCATTAAAATTTACTCAGGAATTTTTGAGCCAATTTTAAGAAATTTTTCACGACGTCTGCTTTTTAAGACGCCACCATCAAGACCCGCCAAGTCCTGCAAATTTCCTGCAATAGTGTCTCCAACAGCCATGATTGCTGCTTGAGGGCTACGATGAGCACCTCCAAGAGGTTCATCAACAATGCTTTCAATAACTCCAAGGCTGAGTAAATTCTGCGCCGTCAATTTAAGCGAATCGGCGGCATCTTGGGACTGTTCACCATCTCGCCAAAGAATAGAGGCGCAGCCCTCTGGTGAAATCACTGAGTAAATAGAGTGTTCAAGCATTGTGACACTATTGGCTGCCGCGAGCGCCATAGCACCGCCAGAGCCACCTTCCCCTATAACGACACTGATTAAGGGTGTCTTAATCTGAAAACAAGTCTCAATAGAGCGAGCAATGGCCTCTGCCTGACCGCGTTCTTCAGCATCAACCCCCGGGTACGCCCCTGGGGTATCAATTAATGTTATCACAGGCAGGTGAAAACGGTCTGCCAGTTCCATTAAGCGAATTGCCTTTCGATAGCCCTCTGGCCGAGCCATACCGAAATTATGCGCGACGCGGTCATTTGTATCAGCACCCTTCTCATTACCTATTACAACAACTGAGGATCCCTGAAAACGGCCAAGTCCACCAACTATAGCCGGGTCTTCTGCAAAGGTTCGATCACCGGCAAGGTAAGTAAAATCGTCAATCAGATGCTTGATGTAATCGACCGCATGTGGTCGGTCTGGATGACGCGCAATTTGAGTTTTCTGCCATGGTGACAATTTTGCGTAAATTTGACGCATTAATTTGTCAACCTTGGTTTGAAGCTTGGTTACTTCATCTTCTACATTTACTTCGCCATCACTTGATAGGTGACAGAGCTCTACTATTTTGCCTTCTAGATCGGCAATGGGTTTTTCAAAATCAAGATAATTATGCATTCGTGTTATTTATCACAGGCCACTTGGAACTCACAGGCAAAAAAAGCGCGTATTCACTAACAGAACTGAGTGTTTTTAAAAGCTCGGCTATGCCCAGTCAAGTTGTGGTCTAAATTTTCACAGCTTTTTTAAACATAGTCTCTAAAAAACCAAGATTAAGATTTCACTTTGGCAGAGATACTTCAAAGCCTCTCGTTCGTTTAAAACAATTATACCTAAATAATTAATTCTCCAACAAACATGGAAAAGCATTCCCACAATGCGGAATAGAATATATAATATTAAATGATTAAAATATTACAAGCTTACAACTATGGAGTTCGATTTGAAGCCTAACGCAACCCCAAAGAAAGACCCAGATCAATCAGAAAAAAAATCTTTGGGCAAAAGCTCTCAAGTGCAGTCCTTAACTCGTGCTCTGACTATTTTGACAAAACTTTCTCAAAATGATGGTGGTTTAATCCTAACAGAACTTGCCAATTTATGTGCCCTACCAACGTCAACTACCCACCGTTTACTGACTACGCTTGAAAACGATCGTTTTGTCCGCTTTGATCGCACCACTAACTTATGGTCAGTCGGAGTGCAGTCGTTTGTTGTTGGCAATGCCTTTGCCCGCTCACGAAATTTTGTTCCTCTGGCTAAAACATTTATGCGCCATTTAATGGAAGAGGCTGGTGAAACAGTTAATTTAGCAGCTCAGGATCAAGACGAAATTGTTTATTTAGCCCAAGTGGAGAGCCGTGAAATCATGCGCGCCTCTGTGCGCCCAGGCTCGCGTGTTCCACTTCACTGCTCGGCAGTTGGCAAGGCTATTCTGGCTGGCATGAATGATATTGATAGAAATCTAATTATCCAGCTCAAGCCAGATACCCCTGATGAGAACCACATTTTTACACCTGAATTTTTGAAGAGTCTGAAGGATACTCAACTTTTGGGGTATGCCTTAGATGATGAAGAGCAAGCTATTGGCATGCGCTGTGTAGCTTCTATAGTTTATGATGAAAACAGTGGCCCCCTAGCAGCAATTTCCATTTCTGGCCCAACAGCGAGAATAACCAAAGCACGCATCCCAACTCTAGGTCGCCTTGTCCAGAAAACTTGCAAGGATATAACGGCAGAATTTGGCGGCAGACTTCCATTAGACATCAATCGGCCTTTGCATGCTACTGGGACTAAAAACGCATCGTCTCTAAATAACGCCCTACAATTAATTGCTGGAGGCACTAAAAAAGTAAGGAATTGATTCTCCTAAATACACCGCCTAAGTGACGTGACCCTCTAATCTGATACTTTTTTTGGTTGCTTTAATACCCCCTGAGTAATCAGTGCCTAGTTATCACAAGAAAGTTTTTTTAACGGACATCTGTTCTGTTTGCGGTAAACTTTAGTACATTGCTCAGCTACCCCCAAACCACAAGGCTGATAAATGCCAACTGGTTGATCAACCGGGTTCAGAAATAAATCCTTTACTGCAAGACTTGCAGCTTTATCAATAACTTAGTACTTAATGCCTTGCTAGCGGATGAGCTTCATCTAAAAGTTGACGCAGACGTTCTTGCAGAACATGAGTATAAATCTGAGTGGTTGCGATATCAGTATGCCCAAGCATTTGTTGTAATGACCGCAGGTCTGCACCGTGGGCTAGCAAATGACTGGCAAAAGAATGGCGAAGCACATGAGGCGAAACTCGGCGTGGGTCAAGCCCTGACACAACAGCCAACTCTTTCATAAGCTGGCCAAATCTTGCCCGCGTTAGATATCCCTTCTTGGCGCGAGAAGGAAATAACCAGCCACCTCCCGCCCCTTGCTGACCCCCTGGTATAAAACTATTACGAACTTCTTTATATTTGATAATGGCATCACTAGCTGGCTCACTGAGCGGCAACATACGCTCCTTACCACCCTTACCCCTGACTATGAGAATTCGGCCATCCTTACTTATGGCAGAGAGAGGCAAGCCAACAAGCTCAGAGGCCCTTAACCCAGTCGCATACAAAATTTCAAGCAAAGCAACTAGCCTTAAACCCTCGCTACCGTGTCTCTGTTCAGCAGTTTTAAGCAACTTTTCAACTTCGTCCTCGCTTAGATATTTTGGTAAAGGGCGTCTCAACCTTGGACTATCAATAGAACTAGAGGGGTTGTCGCCCCGTACTCCTTCTGCATAAAGGAAACGAAAAAATTGCCTTAATGCAGACAAACGACGGGCACTCGTTGAAGGAGCCATTCCAGCACTAGAGAGTTTTTTTATGTAATTACGAATTAAGGTGCTGTCTGCATTTTCAATGACGCGTTT
>Ga0209631_10000424_pt1 | contig 56876 bp, 80 predicted proteins | sample COG_08_FD_184752 | JGI IMG/M metagenome (GOLD analysis project Ga0209631, IMG submission 184752) | Pelagic Microbial community sample from North Sea - COGITO 998_met_08 (SPAdes) (version 2) | ecosystem: Environmental > Aquatic > Marine > Neritic zone/Coastal water | place: Helgoland, sampling... | reverse complement strand
CCACAAGTAACAGTAAACAAAAATGGTTATGAAATTAGAGCAGAACTGCTTGGCATGGCTAAGGACTTTGTTCAAAACGACTATTATGCAAAATGGGGTCAGTTTGAGACTTCCATTAAGAAGGAACATGACGAAATTGTAACAAAAGTAGAAATGCCTTCTGTTCCTAATATAGATACTATAATGGAAACAGCACAAAAATTTTACGATTTTGTAAACCAGAAAAAATAAAAAGCATTATGCTTTTAGGCAGTATTAGACGATATACCCAAAGACCCAATTATAAATTCTTTTCGGAGTACAGAGTCTAATTACTGCCTTTTTTTATCTGTAGGCAGTAAATAATATTAACACATTGCCCGAGTGGTGGAATTGGTAGACGCGCTGGTTTTAGGTACCAGTACCGAAAGGTGTGGGGGTTCAAGTCCCTCCTCGGGCACCATACTAGGAGAGGTGGCAGAGCGGTTGAATGCACTGGTCTTGAAAACCAGCAAGGGTTAATAGCCCTTCGAGAGTTCGAATCTCTCCCTCTCCGCCAATTTAGGATCATAGCTCAGCCCGGTTAGAGCACCACACTGATAATGTGGGGGTCGGTGGTTCGAGTCCACCTGATCCTACCATTTAAAATATTATGGCTTTATTGAGATTTAAACTTGCTGGATATAACATTGGAGTTATACGAAATCCTAAGTGTGCCAGCACTTCTACAATAAGTTATATACTACAGGCGTGTGGTGTAAAGTTTGATAAGAATGGTGAACTTCCAAACTATACTAAATTCACAAACTTGCTTGGAAAAGACAGTTACATAGGACGCAGGAAACCATTTAATGGTTATGAGAAAGAATTATTAGAATGTGATTTTAGAATAGCAATATGGCGAGATCCAATCGAAAAATTATCTAGTGGATACTCGCATTGTATTGCACATCAATTCATAAAAGAAACCTCATTAGATATGTTTTTAGAAAACTATAATATAATTTGCAAAAAGAGCAATATAAACGTTTGGGATCATTGTAGTCCGAACTCAACACACTTGGGAAATGATAAAAGAATATTTACACATATCTACAATCATAAAGAAGTGGATACCCATCTTTTACCCATGTTACGAGTTTGGTCCGGAAATCCTATAATAAAACAACACATGCGGCCAGGAAATAAGGAAACACAAATTTCTCCGTCAAATGAACAGATTGAAAAGATGAAAAGTCTAATGGAGATCGATTATAAGGTTGGTTGGAATTAATCATTTTTATTGTATTATAATATATTATCACAGTAAATAAATAAAATGAATGGAAGAACATAATGCTAGGTATACGAACACTAGTTCTTAATGCCTCTTACATGCCAATATCTTTATTACCACTGCACACAGTTCCAGTGGAGGACGCTGTGGGTAGAATTTTCAACGATAGTTGTCATTCTGTGTTCGACTATAATAGAAAAATTCAAACACCAACGTTGGATATGTATTGGCCTAGTGTCATTGCTCGTAATACCTATGTTAAAATTAAAAACGAACTTAAACTTAGGCGTGAATCACTGTTCTATAGAGACCATGGCATTTGCGTATACTGCGAAACACCTATAACAATACGCGAACTTACATACGACCATGTTATTCCGAGACGAGATGGCGGTCAAAAATCGTGGGAAAACATTGTATCATCATGCTCTAATTGTAACTCATTAAAAGGAAATAAAGACCCGGTAGGACAATGGGAGCCAAAATGGTGGCCCTTTAAGCCAAACTATCACCAGTTACTAGCAAATAGAAAGAAGTTTCCCATTATGATCGATCATAGAAGTTGGGAACAATTCTTTGGTGACTGGGAAAGCGAAGTCATTCTTAGAGTTTAACCCAACAATCATAATATAAATAATAACACATTATTATATGGAGAATATCAATGTTTGAGTTTATCAAATCACTATTTGGCTTCAAACCAAGTACACAAACACCTGGGCCAGTTTTTGAATCACAACCTGTTAAGAAACCGGCTAAGAAAAAGACTACAACGAAGGCAAAAAGTAAAAAACACACAAAAGCATCGCTAGGAAAACTTACAAAAGTTCAACTAGAAGAACTCGGCCGTGCTGAATTTAATGTTGAACTAGACCGTCGTAAAAAGAAAGATGCCCTAATATCACAATTATTAGACGCACAAAAAGCAAAATAGTTAAAAGTCCTTTAATATCAATTACTTAGAGTAATTAAATTCGTGACAAATACCTAAAAATCCGCTATAATAATACAATGGAAAACAATAAAACAATTGTATTAAATGTGCCAACGACTCTGGAAGAGTTCGACGAGGCATTGTTGCAAGCGGTCCATTATATGGATAGTGAGCAGATTTTTATGTATTGGAAAAAGTGGTTAGAATACCAACGCTCCGATACTGCGTGTGATTGGGTAACTTTTTTAAACTGGGTAATTGATGAGGAAAGATAAAATGGATGAATGGCAAAAGCGTGAACAAATAGAGAAAGATACTGCTATGATTTGTGAACTGCTATCTGCTGGTATGGATCTTAGGAGAGTTGCGAATGTACTTGAACTAGATCATGAAGAAGTTATAATGGACGATAATTCAATCCCTTTTCATCAGTTGTAAAATTATGAAAAATCAACAAGGCTTTACCCTCATTGAATTAATGATCGTAGTCACGATTGTTGGTATACTTGCCTCAATCGCATTGCCTGTTTATGGAAAATATGTATTACGTTCTCAGATATCCGAAGGATACATAATTACCGGGCCAGCACGTTCTAGCGTGTCTCTCATTTGCCAAATAGAACAACGATTGCCCACAGACAATATTGACGCGGCAGTGCCACAGCCTTTTGAAATTTCAGGCAAATATACTGATAATGTTAAAGTTCAAGATGGGCTAGTGATTGTAGAGTTCGGTAAAAATGCAAGATCAGAGTTGCATGGTCAAACTATTACATTTACACCGTCTGATTGTAGCAGATGGCAATGTACGGCAACAGAAGAAATTAAACCCTTTTTGCCAAAATGCTCATCTGGAGTATCAACAACAGCGTCTAAGTCTAATATAAATGATCCTAGTAAAGGTGAAAGTTTTTGTAAGCAAGGATCCACATCAAAACTAGCACAAGAAGGATCGATTCGTTCCAATTATTTGAGCAAACCAAAGGAAGGACAGTCGCCAAAAGATGTATTATTAAGCCAAATGAATGATATGGGAAGTAATACTATTCAAAATGGCACTAATAGCACAGGAACGGGATGGAACCAAATGTATCTTAAACGTGCTGGTGATGGCGGGAAATGTAGAGTTGTTAGCACAAATAAGAACTATGGATATATGGCAGGCGGTAATGACAAATGGGTAGGAGACTTTTTTACTTCTACTTTGAAAGAAATTGGAGTTAGCGATGATGACTTTAACATTACTATTACATCTGAGCCTGGGCAAAAACTAAAAGACCAAACAGTCAATATAAACTATAAAGACAGTGATGGGTCATGGAAGGACTTTTCGGTAGTTGTGGGTGACACCGGAATGGGCAGTTACTTGGATTGGGATACAGGTACGCTAAAAGAAGGTGCTTACGAAACAATGAAGCATCTATAAATAAATACAAGGAAGAAGTATGTACGCACAAATGATAGACCTTAAAGGTAATATTGAATTTTTAACAATTCATAAGGTCGAAACGCTTAATAAAGCAACAAGGCTTTGGGAAGAATATTTTCCCGGCTCTGGACTAGATATTAATATCGTAGCGGAAGATGTCTGCTATGATTATTATGTGAATGACAACAAAGTTGCATCATTAATGAAAGTAGGAACTATACCTGATGGGTTCGAACAAATACACTCGATCTATTGATAAAAGCTACTACTTTAGTCAGAGAGACTGGGACAGAACTGTTGGCTATGGTGTAGTGCCGAAAGAAAGGAATATTGAAATGAGATTGAGAGAAATTGAAGACGAAAAAAACATGGCATTGCCAGAGTTTTGGGATTTATTAGATAAACATGATTGGACTTATATGATGTCTGATGATACGCGTCAACATAGACAAGGTAAAGAAGAGCGTGAAAAACTTAGACGCTATGCTAAACTTAGCCCGCAACATGAAGAACTATTTTTATCGTTCGCAAAATGGGGACAAGCCAGCATTCCAGGACAAGATCCTAACGCAGAAAAACCAGAGAGACCAGAATAATGGATTTACTGAACGATTTAACAGCAAACTTTGAAGTATTAATAGTGTTGCTAGTTGTAGCAGGAGCAGGCATTGCGATAGCACAACAAAAGAAAAAGAAGAAAAAGCAAGCGGCACGTAAGGCACCAAAGCCTGCAAATGCAGTTACTAAACCTGGACCAGCACCAGGTCAAGAAACAGCCACCAGCACAACATTTGTTCCACCACCATTGGATTTAAACGATGTTAACTGGTTACATACAAATGTTAAAGATTGGGAAGAAACAAGCCAATTGGCTGTTAATTTTCCAAGACCAGGTGTTATTAGAATGAACTTCGCCGACACACATAAATGGCCAGGAAAGACTATTAGACATAATTCTGGTACAAAGGATATAGAAGTAAATGCTAATCCATGGGTTTTTGTTTATAAGAATGGACAGTGGCATGGAGCCACGTGGGAATGGCTTGTAGTTGGCAATTATGAAAAGAATGCTAAAAGTCTTGCTGGAGACCATATTAAACAATCTCCATTGAGAAACTGGAGACCTAAGAAAGGTGAGACAGTTTATATAATGGTATCTGCGTTAGCAAGAAACGGTGGAGACGTAAACGTTAAAGCACGAACTAACATTGTAAAAGTGACGTGGCCAGATTACTTTCCAAAATAGTAGAAGACTGTGAAAAAAATTTTAAAACTGTTTACAGAACATCCAGAAGATGTCGGTGAAACGTATTTAGAACATATGCTCAACGCATTGCGTTTTGCATTGGTTTTATTATGCCTAACACTTGCTGGTATTGTTCACTCAATATTTCCTTTCTTTTTTGAAAAGACAGTGTCTGAAGGAATAAAGGATTTAAATCGTATTTTGGAGGATAGGTTCGGTAATTAATTAAATATTATAAGATGTATAATACAATAGGAGTTGGATATGGCTCATAATATTGATGATATATTAGAACTAGTTAGTACGCTACAAAGCATTTTGCAAAAAGCCAAAGACACACAAGATATAGTTGAAAAAAATATATTGATAGACGATGCAAAATATATTGCTTACCTGGTAAGCAATGAGATAAACTTAAAAGAAAATGAATTAGATATAGAACGAGAATTAAGATGAATAAAATTTATAATACACAATAAATTTATATTATTAATACATAGATAACACATTATAATTATAAGTGGACTGCTAGTGGTCTTAAGGGCCGGGGACACATTAAACTAATACTAAAATACCCGCGTTAAGCGGGTATTTTTTTAACTGAAGTAATCTTCTCTACCGCCTTCGCGATTTATATCGAAAGTAGAATTATTTTACGACTATCGTAACCAGACGACAAAATTTCTTTGTTAAGATATGTTGTTTTGCCTAACGGAATACCGCACATAGTTGGATTGTATTCTCTATTATATAATGATAGCCAATCGCTGAATCCATCAGATTTACATATGTCAACGTGAGTAATATTGTTAGTTGATATTGTAAACGTGCCAGTGTATGTATTTAAATAGTCAATATCCCATGCATTGGCATTATCATGATTTATAAATCCAGTAGGATAATCTTTTCCTAATAGATCTACTGCCATCCAAACGTTCCATTCTTTACTATCGTCCGAAGCGGATACTAATTGTAACTTAGAAATTTTTTTAAAGGTAGATTCTTGTAAATACATATCTTTATTATGTATTTCATAACCAAAATTTAATCTTTTAATCACAGGACAACGTTTAACGTTAGGAGTAATTGTGGCATTGTCTATTTTGTGTACTGCTTGGTTAATTTTTTGAATTTCTGCAAGCCAAGCATTAGTGTATGTTAGATCACTTATCATACCGTTATCATACAAATCACGAGTATGTGGATATTGAACGCCAGTGGTAAAGTATCGATGAAATTCGTTAAGGTATTTTTGGGCTGTTAAGTCTTGTTTTAAAAAGACGTCAATACTTGGAAACGTTTCTTCAGTATAAGGGAATATGTGAGTTTTTGTAAGTTTATTACACTTATTGCCAGTGTCTTTTATTACTTGTATGTTTTCTATAATTGTTTCCGCTGTAGTATGATTACTGAGATTAGGCGGCCATTCCGATGGACATGCCATTAGCGGATAATTATTGTTTACGTATTTCCAATGTTCAAACCACTCATCTATAAACGGATGATTTCTCAGTTCAATGACTGCTAACGTTTCCTCGCAATATTGTACTTCTATCTGATTCATCAATTTGATTTCCTATGTACAGGAAAACTAACTGATTGATGTTTGCGTTAAAGATTGATACTATTGTAGTCTTTGCTATTGTATATATTTAGTTCCGCTTTAATTTTTGTTAGTAACTTGGGCGGAGTTAGTTGAATGTATCTGTTAACCAAGGTTTCCATAGATTCGATTGATGAATCAGTTGCTGGTTGTTTTGTAATTTGTTCTATCTTTTTTAGATATGCGCCTGTATATAAATCAGTGTAGTCTAAAAAATAATCTATACCTTTAAACTCGGTTAATATTGTATTTTGATACATATTGTGTGCTAACATTTCATTTATAATTGATCTGCATGTGCGGTGATCAGTTGATCTCCATGGTCGACAGCCCTTTTCATAACACGCTCTCATTCTTGATTTAGGCGACATTGTTAAGAATATATTTTTAGAATGCTTACTGGAAAGCTCAGTTAATTTCATCAGCGAATTTAACCCATTTAATGAGCCCATGGTCCCGTTTAAATCAGTTATTTGTGAATCTTTAAAATTAACATTTAAAAATACTGCCTTTGCATATGGATTCAAAGATTGAACATTTTCATATAAACACCAACCGGATAACATATTTCCTGCATCGTCTATTAATGTACGAGTGTCTGACTGTAAGACCATCGGAAAACATTCAAGAGCAGTGTTAATTAACCTAGGCTCATGAGCAAGTCCTAATAGCCACGCAAATATGTTCCCACCACTGCCAGGGTAATAATAAACAGTGTACTTAAACTTATTTTTGTCAACTTTAATACTATCTTTGAATTGTTTTGGCATGCAATCTATTTATTTAATAGCATGCAATCTATTTATTTAATAGTGTGCTATTATTATTTGTAACAACTCGCTGGTTAAATAAATAATTAAAGGAGTAATTTTATGACTCTAAAAAAACAGGCAACTGCTATAGCATTAGCCGCATTATTAATCACCCCTGCATTGGGGTCAAATACCAAGCAGTGGTCCTGGGCCCAGGATTCTGCTGAACCAATTACATACAATACAACAAGTCTTGGAATAGAGAATATTATTCCTAGAGTTATAAATTCTGTTGTGGCTATTACAACTATGAATTATGTAGAAGTAGACGGTCCGGTGCCCAAAATAGTCCCGGTTCCTGAAGATCAAGAAGAAAATAATAATCCATTAAATGATTTTTTAGAAGAGTCAAACTTTATTCCAGTGGAACAAGAACTCCAGCAAGCAGGACATGGCACTGGATTTTTTGTTGGAAAAAATCTTATTGTTACTAACCATCATGTAATCGATGGCGGGGTTCAAGATGAGTACTTAGTTAGATTAAAAAATAAGAGTTGGCATGCATACAAGGCCCACCTTATTTCAGCAGACAAAGATACTGACATTGCAATATTAGAAATTATAAACCCTGACTCTGATATTATGAATATAGTGCCATTAACTTTTGCTCCGTCTTTACCACGTCTTGGAGAGCCTGTATTTGCTATTGGACATCCTCATGGTTTAATGTGGACTGTAACGCAAGGTGTAACAAGTTATCTAAACAGAAAACTTAATAATATTTGGCAGTCTCTAGTACAAACAGATACAGCAGTAAATCCAGGAAATAGCGGAGGTCCATTATTTAATTTACGCGGCAAAGTTGTTGGTGTTAACGTAATGATAATTGGTCCTGGTGCGGGAGGCGATACTCCTAACGAGACTGGTCTTAACTTTGCTGTTACTAGTGAAGTAACTTCTCATGTTATTAGTGAATTGCTACAATATGACAGAGTGCGTAGACCAAGACTAGGTGTCGGCTTGCAACAAAACAGCGATTTAAATTTACCACGTGGTATTATTGTTAATGAAATCGAGCCTGGGTCACCTGCAGAACTCGCAGACTTACACGTAGATGATATTATATCAAGAGTAGACAAGATTGCTATTAGAAACTCCAGTGACTTCTTTGACTGGTTTGCATTACAAATGCCTGGAAATAAAGTTACATTGGGCGTTGTTAGAGGTGAAGAGTATCTAAATATTTTGGTAACATTAGACGAACGAATACCAGAAAAGTAATGTCCAAAGAGATAGTACCGTTAACAATCTACTATCATCTAGTAGATGAATTAGATGGCAAGGCTCCGTTGCCTAGATGCACTACGATATTTGACGGCAACACATTATCAGAAAACACTGAGTTGGATAATCCCAGTAACGTAACCTTTGATTGGCAAGAAGGAAGAAAAGTTTCAGTTAAAGAGTATATGATAGAAATAAATGATGATATTGATGAGCATCATACTTTAGAAATATTATTGGAATCAAAACGTAATGAAGAAATTTATGATAATGGCTTCTTTATTAAGGATATAGAACTCGGCCGTGTCTCTTTGGAATATATATTACCCTATATTAGTGAATTAACCGCAAATATATGCCCTGAATCAGAGTTTAAAAGTGATGGATTTATCGCATATCTTAGAAAAGTTAATATGTTACATGAAATCTCAATTGTTAACGGGCATTGCCACTGGAAGAGTTCTATGGAACAAAAAATGATTAACGTTGGCGGTTGTGTTTTTACTCTTAACTTTAGAACCCCAATTTACATGTGGTTAATGGACAACATCAATACAGAGTAGATTTAAAATAATGTATAAATACTAGAAACAGGATTTAGTATATGGCACATACCCCTTCACAATATATCGTAAATAGAGGCGTTCTTGCTAACGATGGCACAGGTGATACTCTTAGAGATTCGTTCGGAAAGTTAAATGAGGCAGTTGAAGCACTATACGAGACTGACCTTAGCCAACTTGGAAACGTTGACACAACCGGTGTGGCTAATGGAAACACACTTGTATATAACTCTAGCACAGGCAACTGGGAAGCATCTTCCACTGTTGCGGCGAGCGCACTAAATGATTTAACTGATGTTACTATCGCAGGCGCGACTCCTACAGGACAATTGTTACGATGGAACGGTGCGGCGTGGGCCAATACTAGTGTTACAACTGATGACATTGGCGAAGGTGGAAACTTATACTACACCGATGCTAGAGCAAACACAGCATTTGACACAAGACTTGCAACTAAGACAACAACTAACTTAGCCGAAGGTACTAACTTATATTTTACAGATGCTCGAGCAGATGCTCGAATCTCTAATGCATTGGCTGGTGATATTACCATTGGCGGTAACCTAATAGTACAAGGCGCAACTGTTACAGTCGAATCAAACACAGTTACAATTGGCGATAACATTATAGTGCTAAATGCAGACGAAGCAGGAACACCAAGTTTAGACAGTGGTATTGAAGTTGAGCGTGGAACTAGTACAAATGTTCAATTGCTGTGGAATGAAACAACAGACAAATGGCAGTTTACAAACGATGGTGCTACATATGTTGATATGGGAACTGCGTCGATATTTACAGGCGATACTGATGGCGTTTCAGAAGGAGTAAGTAATCTTTATTATACTACAACAAGACATAATACAGACTTTGATACAAGATTGGCAACTAAATCAACCGCTGATGTAACAGAAGATCCAGCGGCAACAGTATCAAGTGGTACAATGTATTACACTGATGCTAGAGTAAACACAAGAATTGCCGCAACTAATATTGGCGATCTAAACAATGTTGATACAACTGGTGTTGCAAACAATTCTTCTTTAAGATACAGTACTGGTGCTGGCAATTGGATAGTTTCAGCATCATTAGACCCTATTATTGCTGTTGGGCAAGAAACTATTACTGGTGCAAATGGTGTTGATACAATCTTTACTATGAGTACTGTAGCACCAACAACTATAACTGCAATTGTTACAGTCAACGGTATTGTGCAAGAACCAACCACAGCATATAGTATATCAGGTTCAAGCATCACATTTACTTCTCCTCCTCCCAATGGTGCTAGAATTGGAGTTAGAGCATTAGGAAGTGGTGAGCAAGGATTTTTAATTAGATCAGCTGATTTCAATGCTTCATCAACAGGGCGATACGGCGTAGACACTAGCGGTAACACTGTTATAGCAACACTACCTGGATCACCAGCAACTGGCGAAGCAATATATTTTATGGACGCAGGTGGTGCGTTCTCTTCAAACACGTTTACTGTGGATCGTAACGGAAACACTATTAACGGCTCCGCAAGTAACTTAGCCAAAATAACAGACGGCGAATCATTCGGCGTTATGTATACTGGCTCCACTTGGCGAACTTACTAAAATAGACTAAATACTAGTAGATATATTTTAGTTTTGGAGACGACAGAATAATGGCTAAACAAGCAATTAACATCGGGTCAACAGCGAATGATGGTACAGGTGACCCACTACGTACAGCATTTGACAAAGTAAATGATAACTTTGATGAGTTATATATGACTCATTCAGCACCAGTAGCTGCAACAGGCGCCGCAGGAGATTTTGCAGGCAAAATTGCATACGACGCAAGTTATTTTTATATTTGCACAGCGGCGTATGACGGTTCAACAGCAATTTGGCGCCGAGTAGCAATAGCAACTTGGTAAAATAATTAATGGCCGCACCATATTGGGTAACTGATGCAGGCAGCCTAGGCACAATTCAAGAACAAGAGTTTTATAATCTACAATTAGTAGGCAGAGATCCTGAAGAAGTAAGTAACAACACTGGCTTAACATTTTCATTGTTAGCCGGAAAACTTCCTGGTGGCATTGCTATGGCAGCTACAGGATTAATTGACGGAATTCCTACACAACGCAGTAAGGTAAAAGGTATTCCATACGAAGTTAGTGAAAATATTACTAGTAAATTTGTTATTAGAATAACAGATGCAGAAAGTTTAATAGCGGACAGAACTTTTACTTTAACAGTTGCAGGTCCAGACTCGCCAGTCTGGGCGACCGCAGAAGGTAAACTATTAGATACTCACGATGGTGAAGAAATAAACACTAGTGTTTCGGCTACTGACTCTGATGAGGATGACTTAACATACACAGTAACAGACGGATTACTGCCCCCTGGATTAGTTCTAAATAGTTCAACCGGTGCATTAACAGGACGCATTACAAAAATTTCAAAAACTACTGATTATGTGTTTACTGTTACGGTAACTGACGGAGTATACACCATAACACGGCAGTTTAACATTATAGTACATGCATTGATAGGCGGTTCCGCAGATACACAAGAAGATGATCTCGGAAGTAATATTACATGTGACTCTACCAATAATATGTGGTTAGCAGATGTATATAAGTTTGCTAGACCGTGGATGTCTTCTCTTGCTAATACTATTGGATCCTATAAACATGATAATTATTATATTGAAAAGTTAGAAGGAGAAGTAATGGAAGATTTACCTTCCATTTCATTTGAAAAAACTGGTAATTTTCCTTCGATGCTTACATTTGATGGGGCATATGATGCAGATGCAACTGACAGCAAAGGATCATGTCTTATATACGGAACTATACCATCCCAAACTGCAACTGAAATAAATTATACATTTTCAGTTCGTCCATTGAACACCTTTACTGACAATGATTATAGTCCTCCTAAAGCAATTACAATTTATGGACCTTATATAGAATATACTTTGAGTATCGAGGGTGATTCCAAAACTGAGGTAATTTGGTCATGAGTAGTATAAATTTAGGAACAATTATATCAGGAAAGCCTAGCAAATTAAAAATTGATGCAGTTTCTCCTGGAGGCGACAACTTATTCATTAGACTAAAGCGTTCTATTGATGCAGGGGAATTACCGCAAGGTTTAAAATTACAACAAGACGGTGCAATCGTTGGAAGAACTACTTTTCGTAATACAACATCATTTGATAAAGGAACTACTACATTTACAGTAACCGATAGTAAACTAGAAACTGTTACTACTTGGGATAGTAGTTTTACTTTTACAGCAGAAGCATACAGTGCTATAGGCCCACTTTCTTCAATATCAATGATCGAAGGTGGTTCAGGATATACTTCTGCTCCTGACGTTACAATAACCGGAGGTGGTGGTATACAGGCAACTGCAACATGCACTTTAACTGGTGATGCTGTAAGTTCAGTGACTATCACAAATGAAGGAGAAGGATTCACACACCAACCTACAATTACATTTACTGGAGGTGGTGGTTCGGGTGCGATTGGAGAAGCAAATATCTTCGGCGGCTTTGGTATTAGTGATACGCAAAATTACAGCGTTACTGTTTCTGCGTTAAAGGCAAAACCATGGCAAGATGTGTATTGTATAGCGTTACCAAGTTTTAAAGATAGAGCAGAGTGGCAGGATTTCACCTCTGACTTCAACATTTTTGATCAAGATGCTTTGTATAGAAAAAACGACGAGCGTTTTGGATTACAGCGTGATATAAGAATATTAGTTAAATCAGGCCTTAATCCAAAGTACTTAAAAGATTATCTGACTCAGATGGAAGAGTACCATTATACTAAAGTTTTACGATTTGGGGAACTAAAGAGTGCCCGTTCATACGTTGATGGAAAAGAAGAATATGAGGTAATTTATTATGAAGTACAGGAATTATCTGCATCAGAAGAAACTTTAATTAATTTAAGTGGAACTAGTTTTGATTTTGCACCTATATATGCATCAAGTGGGCGTATTAGAGCAAGTTTAGACGACGGGCCTGGTATTGCAGATTATTCTGTGGATATGACAGAATGGGATCCAGCATATGATGTATACCCTAACAGTTTTAAAAACATGCGTGATAGATTACTTGCTGGAATTGGCGAAGTAGTAAGTGAAGCAAAATCTCTTCCAAGTTGGATGTCTACTGAACAAAAAGACGGATCTATTTTGCAGTATCAAACTGTAGTTCCATTAGCATATGTTAAACCAGGAGAAGCAGAAAGAATTAAATTTTTAATTAAGCGTTCTAACTTTAATCCGAACAATTTCTTATTTCAGGTTGACAGATATGAGTGGGACAAAGATTTGTCATTGTCATATAATATAGACGCTGATACGTATTCTACTCGAGTTTATACTACGTGGAATACAGACACAACTACATTTGATAGCGATGATATGAAGTTTATGGATGTAACGCAGACAATAACGGGTGACGGTGTAACAAGTACATTTAATCTAAATTACTATATTGACAGATCAGATGAATTAGCAATATTTGGTGATAGTACAAATGTTGGTACTACTGGAAGATTAACCCAAGTAAAGGACTATGTGGCACAGTTTAAGAGTATAACCTTTGACTTCGTACCACTAAATAACGATAAGTATTATGTGATATTTAAAGAATACGCCCCGCAAACATATCATAAAGTGGGCGAAAAGGATAAATACATAAAATTCCCGCAGACAGGAGTGTATGAATAAAAATGGCAAGTTCAATAAACCCAAACAATATTGACGGAACATATCCAGTAGCTGGTCAAGATAATGACAGCCAAGGATTCCGTGATAATTTTACGAATATTAAAACAAATTTTACATCAGCAAAGAGTGAAATTGAGGCATTACAAACAACCTCAGTTAGTTTAACTGCTGAAAACGACTTTAACTTTACTGGTATTATTAGTAAAGCAATAATGAAAAACAATGCAGACTCAGTAAACGCACTGGGTACGGTTGGTGGAGCAGTTGCGCTAGACAGTGCCACTGGTATAATCCATTCAGCAACGCTAAATGCGTCTAGCACGTTATCATTTACAAACTTACCGGCAAGTGGAAAAGGCGGTAGAGTAAGGTTTATTGTTACCATTACAAACGTAGCGCATACGTTAACATTGCCAGCAGAAGTTACATTGGGTAACGAGACTGTCCAGGGTATGTCATCCAATGTAATTACATTCTCAACAACTGGAACATATGCTTATGACTTCAGTACTATTGACGGAGGTCTTGTAATCCTAGTTGAGGATTTAACACAAAGCGATACAGCACTAGGAAACTTGCAGATTAATGGCAACACTATTAGTGCGTATAATACTAACGGTGACATTGTTTTATCACCGGACGGCACAGGTACTGTAAAAACAGATAACTTGCAACTTGATGGGAATACAGTTTCATCAACAGACACGAACGGCAATATTATCCTTTCACCTAACGGCACTGGTGAAGTATCTGTTGCAGGTACTACAGCAATTATTAACACAGCGGCAACAAACCAATCATTAACAATTTCACCAAATGGTACAGGTGTTGTTAATGTTCCAGCTGGATATAAAGACAGAGCAGGATTCGGAACAAACTCACTAGCGTCAAAAGAATATGTTGACTTAACAGTGTCAGGTGGAACGATTGCTAACATTCCTTTATCTGCAGACGGTGGCACAAGTGAAACAATTATTAACGGTGATACTTTAACCCTAACTGGCGGAACAAACATTACTACAGCATCAAGTGCTAGTGATACAATTACATTTAATTTAGATGCTACTGTAACAGGATTAACTTCACTACAATCAGACACATTAGAATTAAGCACAGGCGGTACACCAACAATCCAAACACCAGCTGCATCAAACGCAAGTGTTACAATTGCACCAGATGGCACAGGCACAGTATTAATTGGTGGCACAACGCCTACAATTACAACAGCCGCAGGTGATTTAAAATTAGACTCAAACGCAGGCGATATTGTTTTTGATGCTGACATTGAGATGTCAAGTTCCAGTAATGGCACAATTAAAACAAGCGGAACAAACCAAAACATTGTTTTAGAGCCAAATGGCACAGGTGCTGTCCAGTTTGCAGGTGACGGAGCAGATGCTACTATTACAACAGGCACTAACGAAGCATTAGAAATTGCTCCTAACGGCACGGGTGGTTTAATACTAACTTTAGATGCGGGTAACTTAGCAACAGCTGCCAACGTTGGCGCCGGGTCTGCTTTACCAGCAACACCTGAAGGTTATTTGATAGTTGATTTGAACGGCACTACTGTTAAGATTCCTTATTATCTAAACTAATTTAGCGTTTAAAATCAAGCACTTAGCGTAACAATATCTTTGACTTTAAAGTCAAAATACGCTATACTAATAGTATGAAGAAGTATATTCTTATTCTGCTACTACTAGTGACATCTAACTCATTCGCTTTGAGCGACAGTGAATTAGAATCCACACGAGCAGAAGTTCATAATATTATACTTGAAGTAATAAAGACATTAGAAGTTAATAATGTATATTCTCAATATCCTAAAATACGAGATCTTAAAATAAAAGTACACATATTGAATGATTCGCAATACCGAAAATTATTTTGTCGCGTGTTTACAGATGCAGTTAACCAAAATGAATTGTTTTCAGGATGTGAAGCATCAGTGGACACCGAAGCATTTTATTCATGGGGCTCGTTCTATTTTAGAGATACACTTGATCTAAAAACTGCATACGGAGTAGGCACAGTAGTCCATGAATCAATACACTATGTTCAAGAAATGCATGGATTACTTAGCACAAGATGTGTTGTTTGGGCTGAATATGAAGCAACTAGACTAGAAGAAAAATTAGTACAGCAGATGTTTCCTTATCTGCCTATGCCGTATTCAGATAAACAATATTATGCGAAGTGGAGGAATATATATAGTAAGCAGTTAAACGAAGAAAGGACGGATTGTAAGTTATGAGCGCACATTTAATAGTTGATTATTTTAAGATATCAAGCGATGCACACGAACCAGTTAGGGCAACAGACCAAGCGGCATGCTATGACGTTCACGCTTGTTTCCACAAACAATATGTAAAAAGTTTCGACAAATACAATAGACCAGTGGACTTAGACGCCCATCATGCTTGGAAAGGCTCACCAAAATTTGTAAACAATATAATTCTCGAGCCAAACCATAGATGCCTTATTCCAACTGGTTTAATATTTGATATACCACAGGGTTATAGTATTCGCATACATCCACGCAGTGGATTGGCATTAAAGAATGGAATTACAGTAGCAAATTGCGAAGGTGTTGTTGACAGCGATTACTATCACGAAACTTTTATTATGCTAATTAATGTCAGCGGAGAAAAGTTTAGAATAGAACAGGGCGATAGAATTGCCCAGTTAGAATTTCATGAAGATTCTCATATGAGTTTACAGCAAATAGATACCCCACCAGGCCAAAAGACAAATAGACAGGGAGGCTTCGGGCACACAGGAGTTTAATATGTTCAATCCATTAATAGAAAAGGTATCTGACTTGTCGGATGATGACCTAATGGAAAAACTAAACAGTTTACAGAAAAAACTGTCGCAAGCGGCGTCAGCGGGAATGTTTAATAGCGTTAATCAAATACAAGTAGTATTACAAGAATACCAAGAAGAAATGAGCAGACGACACAGAGCGGCAATTGATGAAGGTAAAGACAAGTACGACGATCTTATTGATGTAAAAAAATGATGAATAAGTACGGCGATTACGTTCTAGACGAGAAAGAAGTTGTAGAGGTTCTCTACAACAATCCCAATGTTGACTTAACTAAGATCAATATTACAGAAGTAACGAAATTTAACAAAGCAGTTGAAAGTTTGTATATTGATGCCGAAAAACTTATAGCATATAAAGAGCCTGATATTACAGTAGAAGAATTTGACAAACAATATCAGCAAAACTGGCATATGCCGCAAGAATATAAAGAGTTAGATATTGCGAAATATTTGTTAGATTTGTGTAGTAGTGATACAGAGTTGCAGAGAGTAGGACACGAACTATTAGAATACCAACGTATTGACTTTTTTGATGCATTGCGTTTTTTAAAATATATGGTAGACACTATGCGTAAAAATAGCATTGTATGGGGTGTCGGACGCGGATCTAGCGTTGCAAGCCATGTTTTATACTTATTGGGTGTTCATAAGATAGACAGTTTAAAATATAATTTAGACCCCGATGAGTTTTTTAAATAAATAGTAATGTATACATATTATTTTAGGAGTATAAAATGGCTAGAGATAATACAGCAAGAAAAACATATAGAACAGCGGCCGGTAAGGTCATTGATATGGACGCAATGGTTATGAAGAATGAACAAACACTTGCCGTCGGCAATAACCCAGTTAATGCCAGAGGTGACGAAATTGGTCCTAACGGCGAAGTAGTAAAAAGTAAAAATGACGCAGTGTCTGATTACTATGCAGCTAATCCTAACGCAGTGGCTAAAAACGCTACAGTCGGACATATCACTGAAGACAGAATTTCACCAGAAGATAAGGCACCTAAATCTGTATCAGCTGCCATGAGTGTTGATGAAACACCAAGTCCGGAAGTATCCAGTTCACCAAAGAAAGCATCATCAAAGAAGAAAAATACTCAAAGTATTTTAGACCAAACAACTACAGATGCTGATTTAGAAACGCAATCTGCTTTAGAGAAGAAAATTTCTAAAGCGGCGGCAAAAGCAAAAACTATTGCTGAAGAAAAGAAAGCAAAAGAGGACGAAAAATTACCAAAAGCCGTAACTGGCAGTTTAGACAGTCTCGATCTATAATAGGAGAAAAACATGGAGCCGTGGCAAGATCCACATTATAATAAAACATATCGATTAAGTGGTAATCTACGTGCTATTCGCGACAGAATTATTGTCGAAGATATGAGCACTGGAGAAACCGTAACAAAAAATGGCATAATCATCATGGATGACGATGGTAAGGAGCGTGGCATTAGACCCAGATGGGGCAAAGTATATCGCACCGGACCTGAGCAATATGATGTTAGTCCAGAGCAATGGGTACTTGTAGATCATGGACGTTGGACTCGCGGAATTAACATAGAAACTTTTGATGGCGACACTAAAACAGTAAGAATGGTTGATCCGGAGGCAGTACTCGCAGTTAGCGACACTCGTCCTCCGGAGTATGACAACGCAAGCACTGGCGGGCATTCTGATCATAGGAAATATAAAGAACTTGCGTAATGAGTTATCCAGTTTACCAAGTACTGTCTAGGCCTAGGACAGGTTCTTACTTTATAAATCAAATGTGTTGGTACTTCAGTGACAAAAATAAAGTGCAAAATTTAGAAGAATATTTTCATGACGCAAAAGATATAAATTCATACAATAAAAAACTCGACTTTCTCTTCGAAGAGAGAGACAAAGGCAGGCATTATTGTATTAAGTTTATGTCTTATTCTATACATAACCCAGAAGCAACATTAGATTTTCTTAAAGACTATAACGTTGTATTAATTAAACGCAAACCTTGGAATTCCTTTCTAAGTACAGTCTATATAGCTAGACTAAAGTCCATATATGGCGACTTTTATCCGTCACATAAGAATATACGAGGAGAATGGAACATAGACTTTCCAACAATTGATGTTGACGAGAAAGAATTTACCTTAAAAATTTCAAAGAAGAATATTATTGAATATATAGATAAGATTAAGAAATGTAACATTTTATTTAATTGGTTTGAAAAGAGATTACCTAATCTTCATGTATTTGACTATGACTTAGACCATGACATACAATTACAAAATATCTTTTCCAAATACAACAAGAATTATAAATTAATATACGCAAACAGTGTGCCTATTGACATTGACTATGAAAAACACGTTATTGATTTAGAAAAAACTAAGTTATTTTTTAATGAATATTTAGAATCTTCCTACTTTCATCAACGAAATTGGCATCTATGATCGGTGTATATCAAGTATTGTCTAGTCCTAGGACAGGCTCTGGAGTCTTGTATCATTATGCATGGCGAAAAAGTGGTAATATTGCTGGGCGACTTGGTGAATATTTTAATATTTCAGACAGCAAAGAAGAAACTGAACAAAAGTTTCAATTTTTAGAAAATAGAAAACAAGAGAATCGCCATTACTGTCTCAAAATTCATTGCGGACAAATAAAAGATACTAAGAGAACAATAAACTATCTTAAAGATTATCACGTGTATGTGGCACAACGAAATCCATGGGATGCATTTTTAAGTTATATGTTCTGTGAGTTAAACGAATGGAAAGGCCCGCACAGGTTTCCTGACAATAGATTTGGTAAATGGACTAAGCAAGGTAAGCAATTTGTTGAAATTGAAACAGAAAATTTTGTTTTAAACATAACAGAAGATGACATTAGACAGCATACTAACATTTATAAACGAGATAGAGATTTAATAAAAGATATTACTAGTAATATACAACATACTATCTTTGACTATGATAATCTGCCTAATTGCAATCACACTATACCCATAGGTATTGACTACGAGAAACATGTTCCTTATAAGGAAAAATATAAAAAACTGTTTTTAGAATATTTACATGATTAAACTTATTATATTAGCCTACTTAATAGGGTATTCACCAATTAATACGGGCAAGCAATTTAAAATAGCACAACCTTTTGATACTATGGAAGAGTGCGTAGAAGAATTAACTAAAAATACAACACAATTTGATGGCGTATACGATATCATAATAACATTTGTCAAATATACTGATTTTGATTATGACTGGGTAAAAGCAGGTTGTTATCATAATGATGGAAGCGTTGAGTTTGTTGTGTATCCCAAATACGACCACGGAGTACCAGACGGTATTCAAGAGTTACTTGACAAATATAATTAAGGAGCGTATAATACTGTTATGAAAGGTAAATTTTTATATGTAAAATATATTGGCAAGCCGAGAGATCCTTCGCAATCTGCTAAAAAAGGTTATCTTAAAGAAAATATGGCGTGGGATGAACAGGTTTCTTTAAGCACTAAACTAACTGACAAAGAGATTTTAGAAGCATCAATAGTAATAGATTTAGAAAATAAAAAGATTATTAGACAAAAGCGACATAGTTTTGACATGTCGACTGAATATGACTTTCTGTTTAATTACTTTTATGGACATTACAAAGATCACATCGATAAATTTTTAGGTACAACAGATGAAAAAACTGTGGACTGAAGCATACAGACCAGACACAATAGACAATTATGTTTTTCGTGATGACGCACAACGCAAACAAGTTGCTGGATGGATTAAAAGCGGAGCAATTCCGCATTTATTGTTTAGTGGTGCGGCGGGCGTTGGTAAAACAACACTTGCTAAAATACTAATTACAGCACTTGACATCGACCAATATGATGTATTGGAGATTAACGCAAGTCGTGAAAACTCTGTAGACAATATACGCGACAAAGTAACAAACTTTGTTAGTACACTTCCATTTGGTGAGTTTAAGATTGTGCTACTTGATGAAGCAGACTATATGTCGCCAAACGGGCAAGCGGCGTTGCGTGGTGTTATGGAAACATATCATGACACAGCAAGGTTTATACTAACGTGTAACTATCCAAACAAAATTATACCCGCACTACACAGTAGATGCCAAGGCTTCCACATTGAGAAGGTTGATCCCACAGAGTTTACTGCTAGAGTGGCGCACATATTGCTAGAAGAAAAGGTTGAGTTTGACTTAGATGTGTTGGACAACTATGTTAAAGCGACATACCCAGACTTGCGTAAATGTATTAACTTATTGCAAATGAACAGCACTACTGGAAAACTAACTAACACACACGACGAAGACTCTAGTGTAAGTGATTATAAACTAGATATGGTTGCCTTAGTTAAAGCAGGAAAGTTTAGAGAAGCAAGGGAACTACTTTGTAAACAAATACGACCAGATGAGGTAGATGACATGTATCGCTGGATGTATGATAATTTGGAACTTTGGTCTAATACTAACGAAGGAACAGACAAGGCGATTCTTGTTATACGCAAAGGTTTAATTAATCACACACTTGCAGCCGATCCTGAAATTAATCTTGCGGCAACAATTATAGAACTATCACAAGTTAATAATTAAAACACATATGCCCGGATGGTGAAATTTGGTAAACACAATGGACTTAAAATCCATCGGCTGTAATGGCCTTGCCGGTTCAAGTCCGGCTCCGGGTACCATTTATTATGAAATACTTAGAATTAAATTTATACTCGCAAGATAAGATAGTAATCGAGTTAATTGATAATCCATGGATGGATCTTTTTCTTAACCAGTTAAGCGAAATAATCAAATTAAGTCATTTTGTTACTAGGCGTGATACTTATCCAACTGGAGACTTAGGTGTTTCCGGAATGGGCCCAAAAACGCGCGAGCAGTATAATAAGGATCTTAACGAAAAGACTGAGAAACTTAAAGAAACCATTAATGCAATTAATATGATAGGAATGGATTTTCCTATTCCGTCACGTGAAGTAGATTTTGAAAATAACACATTTGAAGTTAGCAGAAAGTTATTAAACGATATACATAGACACTTTACAACGGGTCACAGGACATTAACCTATGACGACGAGGAAGTGTTTACTTGGAAGTTTGGTTCGAATATAACCTTTGAATTGCCAGAAAATCATACAGATAAGTTCAAAATACTTTCAAAATTCTTACATGAAATAAATGATTTAGTTCATAATATAGAACCACATTTGGATAATCCGAGATTATCGAAACTAGTGAATACAGACAGTGTTTATAATGAATACACTGTTGAATTTAAGATACCTGTTGATCAGGCGCAATATTTCTCAAAAACAATAACAAGAGAAGATTTTAAATTTTTCAGCAACGATGTAAAAAAATATGATGTTTGGCTTCCGCTATGCCAAATACAGGGAAAAGATTATAGCAGGGCCTACTATGACTATGACGATCCAAAAGAATGGGATATAACTCATAACATATATTATTCTGGATCCTTTTCAATAGGCAAACGAGACTGGGCGTTAGACCCAGATTTTTTAACCTTTTTAGAAGAAAATGGCATAACACCTGGGCCCTTGCAATGTGGCATGCCTATAGGCAGAGTTATACAAGGAGAAAGATTTGTTAGCAGTCTTGGCACGGAAACTGGTTATGTCGATAAAACAGATGTATTAAAAGATATAGTAATTAAAAGTATATAAAATATTGTTTTGCTACTTTTTACTTTTTTCTTCTTGTAAATGCTTCTCTAATACGTAGTCTGGACCTAAGTATTCGTTTAATTCTGCTTTATGTCGTTTAGTGCGAACAATAATTTTAAAGCATTTGATTATTTCGGTAGATGTATTGAAAGGAAACCACCACGGAAAAAATGCATGGACAATACCAAGCATTGCCGCATAAAGTAGTCGCAAACTATTAACAAACGCAACGCGGAAGTGTTGCAAATATGTTTGTGGATTTTCTGTATCACGTATATGTTTTGTTAAAAAACTCATTGTTTTCTCCGTGTACAGTATTTAAGAGTACAACTTGGCAGTATTATAAACACTTATTTTAATTTTTCTATTGTATTATAAAACCACATATTTAGATAATCTATATTTCTAGTTTTTTTATAGATTTCGTGTATTGCCACAGTACTATCGAGTAACTCTATGCGATTATTTTCATTTAATGAATGTTGAGGCATTAAACTGTTACTTAAAAAGGATTTTATTATTAAAAAATCTCGATCAGTATTTTGTATTAAATGGGTCTCATCACTAATACTCTTTTTAATGGCATCATTTGCAATTATAGCATCGTACCACGGTGGATTATTTAATTTATTTAAAGTAAAAGAACAATTTATATTTTTCTTTACATCTAGCCAATATTCGATCATTCGATTAATATCTAATAGGTTAAGTAGTTGAAACGTAGGTTGAAATTCTACGTTCCACTTATTAACGTCTTTTAAACTTGCTATAAAATTTGTAATTTTTTTAATATTAGAATCTATTATAATCCACTTAGCAGGATACCTGATATATTCAAATGATTCTTCTATACCGTCTATACTCAACATTAAACGTATCTGTCTAAAATTGTTAAGCAATTTATAAAACTCTAAGTCAACAATTGTAGCATTAGTATTAATCCAAAGTTCTATATGTTTTGCTTGCCCATTTTCAATTAATAGTTTGAGCATTTTAATTAGTGACTTATTATGTAAAGTAGGCTCTCCACCGTTAACATAGACTTTTCTACAATTCGATTCTGCCATTTGCGACGTAATCTGATCAAAAATTTTATTATTAGTGGGCCAAGTATATTTTTGTGCATCTGATCTATTCCATACGGTATTAGAATTTTTATACCAAGAATATAAATTATTGTTACTAAACTCTTCTTGTTTTAATAGATCAAATACTTTTTCTTGTTCCGTCATTAATCTCGAACTATAGTGAGGATCACACATTATACATTGTAAATTACACAAGTTGCCAAATCTTAAATCGTAGTAATCGGGAAGTTCTTCGACAATAGGAGTATCTACATAGTCATTGTATTGATCTAATTCGTTTATTCTACTACTGCCAGTACCTTGTCGTTCGTGACTATAACAATTCTCACACATGTCATTGGAAGGTTTGACTCCGTCAATCATATTTTGACGAATTTCCTGCATGTGCTTGTTATTCCAAACCTCTTCTAGTGTATTATTAGCGATATTGGCTTCTGTACCGTCATCATTGCGAATGGTGTGTCTAGCAGAACAGCATGGTTTAAATGTTCCATCGGAATCAACCATCTGTTCATGAAACGGCGCCGGGCAATAAACGTGTTTATTCTTTTCAGTGAGGCGCATAAATCTATTTAGTATAAATATCTGCATGGACTTAAAAGAATTTTATAATTCTAACGTTAACCTTACATATTCTTTTCCTAAGGAATTTGAACACAAAACCACACCTTATCTCCCGCTATTGATAGACGGGCCGTGGAAAGAAATGTTAGAAGAAGCAAAGTCTGTAGACCATATGTTTGTTCCACATCGAGATGATTATAGCGTGGGATGGGCAAGTTTATGTATACATGGTTACGGCGCAACTAAAACAGACTCAGATCAATCATATCCTGAACACGCAGGACAAGAACATAGTTGGACAGAAGTAGCAGATTTATGCCCTATCACAGCAGAGTATTTTAAAAATGAGTTTCCATATGGGTGTTATCAAAGACTTCGCTATATGCGATTGTCCCCTGGCGGTTATATAACACCGCACAATGATGCAGATGATTGGTCTTTATGTGCGGTTAATATTAGTCTTAACAATCCAAAGGATTGTAATATGGTTGTCGAGGGAGTAGGTATAGTTCCTTTTAAAGATTCAGGAGGTGCTATGGCATTTAATACTAGTTACAATCATTGTGTTTGGAATCGCAGTAATGAAAACAGATATCATATGATTATACACGGCGGCGAAGCGAGCGAATATTGGAATAATGTGGTTCCTAACAGTTATACGTCCTATATAGATTCCTCGCCTCAATAGTAATATTGTTTTTAGATTCTTCAAAATGCTTTAGCAATGAATCAAACTTATCCATCGTGTTTTTTTGTCCTAACATGAAAACAGTCCAAGTCATATCAAAGGCGTTGCTAACCCATATATAAAAGTTTTTGTTTTCTCCTGTATTAATGGCTTCTATTAGTTTGCTAGGATCAGTTAAAAAGTCTGTTTTAACATAGTCGCACTCTATATTGCAATATTCTTGCCATGCTTGTTGAAACTCGCTTGAAGTTAAATTTACTTCTTCTAAAAACTTGTTTATCTCACTTTCCATAGAATTCCAACTGCACCACGCTAAATCATAATCAAGGTAAGCGTTACCAAAATCAAGAATATGTCGCGGATATACTGTAAGATCACCATTCCAATTTTCTCTCATATATTTTTGGAAGTTTATACCTGCATCGCTAATATCCATAACTGTTATTTTTGTATTTTTATGGTGACCATATGTATGTGCAAGCAGTGCTGGTTTAAATCCTCCTGCAACTACAATATAATGGTCAACAGGAGTTTTTATATCATCACATTGCCCAAGAGGAGCAGCTATAATTCCTTCTGTGTTAAGTATGTAAACGGTATGGTTTAAAGATTCTTTTTGCTGTACTGCCTGATATATAGCACTTTTATACAGATTAGACTCTGTGTCTATTTCTCCTGTTTTAAAAAACTTATTAAGTGTTTCGTATTCGACAGTAGGATATAGATGCCACTTTTGCAGTCTAAGTTCGTCGTCAAAGTTAATAATACGATGCCCTGCCTCTGCAAGTTTTTCTATTACTACACTGCCAAACTCTCTGTGTTCTAAGGTTACGACTTCGTCAGTCTTATCAGGGCCTACCCAGTGAGGCGTGTACTCGTCGTGAAAGTTTTCTGCACTCCTAACTAAATTGTTTATTTTATGGTCAACAGGATGGACCCATTCGAACATCGGGCATCCGATTTCTTTCCAAACAAGCAAGTCTAATACTATGCATTGATTATGTAAGTACGGATAAGGAAAATAGTCGTGTGCAGGATTATGTAATACATGACCCATTAATGGAGAGTTTGCTTCTTCACATTTTTTCACTGCTAAGTTAAAAAAATCTTTTGAATTGGTATGTATAGCATGCCCAGTGGTGACAATTAATGCCCACTTGTTTTCTTCTTTTACATTGTTTGCAAGTTCTTTTAGCGTGTTGCTAAGATCAGTAGTTATAGAGATATCTTTGTCTGACAGCCATGTAAAATGTTTTGTGATTCCTCTTACACGTTCGTTATATTCTTCGTCGGAATTATCTAAATCATCATAGATTATAATATTGATATGTTTGTTATCCATTAAGAATATTTATTAGAAATTTATTTATTAAACTTTTATAATGAATATATTGCACTATAATTTAATCGATTCTTACATTAAATATTTTTACTACACAATTACTGTGTAGAATTTAAAATTAAGCGAGGTGGAAAATGTCAAGACGAAGAACTCGTCATAAACGTCGCAGTAACAACGCTTATGACTTAATGGACGAAAATATCATTGAGTTTGAAAAATATTATGGAAAAACAAAGTATATAAAAAAGCCTAACATTAAATTACAGGCAAGATCAACTAACCAAAGAGATTACATAGATTTATTATTAAACCAGCACAATACAATCGTATTTGCATCAGGACCAGCAGGCACAGGCAAAACAATGTTAGCATGTTTAGCCGCACTTAAAGCATTTTCAGAAAATAAAATAGATAAAATTGTATTAACACGACCAGCAGTAGAAGTGGATGAACAACACGGCTTTCTGCCAGGAACAATCCAACAAAAAATGGAACCGTGGACAAGACCAATTTTTGACGTATTTAAAGAGTATTATTCATTAAAAAATATTTCACGTATGATTGATGAGGATATTATTGAAATATCTCCGTTAGCATATATGAGAGGCAGAACATTTAAGCGGGCATTTATTATTGCAGATGAGATGCAAAATGCTACAAGAAGCCAAATGAAAATGCTATTAACACGCATAGGTGATGATTCCCGAATGGTAGTGACTGGTGACTTGAACCAAAGTGACAGAATGAGAGATAATGGTTTATATGAGTTTCAGCATTTGTTAAACAAATATCATGCTGATCATATTAGATCCATAGAGTTCGAGCAACAAGACATTAGACGCCACGTCGTTGTGGAAGAAGTATTAAGAATATACGGCGACGAAGACTAGTCAAAGTTTAACGAAATAATGTAACTCATATATAAGTAAGTGTATGAGTTACATTTTCCTTACTGGCGCGCCAGGCTCGCGCTGGAGTAGCGTTGCGGCAAATATCAGCAGTTCTAAAACAATAGATAGCACAGACCAATCTGAAGAAAGACAATACACTCATGGTGTTGCAACACACCGTGGATCATACTTTGATCCAGGTATGGAATACGGCAATTGGTTTAACGATATTAGTAGCAGAGATGATAAACAAAACGAAGCAGAATTTAATAAACCATTTAAAGGCATACTGAACAAAAGCAAGTATAGAATTATTAAGAGCCACACGTTCGCAACAGGCTTAGGTTACTTGCATGAAACGTGGAGTTATGCTAAAATAGTATTAGTATATCGATCAAACAGTAGTTGCTTTGATTGGTGGAAAGAAGCTGGCGGATTTGATATCAAGTATCCGAATTACGCTTGGTATAAAAATGACGCCAATATGAAGAAGCAAATTGCTTTACAAAACAAACACATAAAGGCATTTATGAAAAAACATAAACTAAAATGGAATGTTGAGGACAACGAACAATTAAGTTACGCCTTGGGCATTGCACTACCATATGGTAATCCTTATCAAATATACAAAGAAAACGATCTAAAGGTGTGTGTACTGTGAATTTAAAAATCCTAAAACAACTAGAGGATATGTTTAAAACCTCTACTCAAATACTACGCGACGAACACAAACTACGCCAATCCATACAGGGTATTTTTAATGTATGGGTAGATGATGTTTCGTTTAATCACATTGGTGAGTTAGTAGATAAAGTAGACGACAAAGTATTAGAACAATATTTTTCTAGAGTATGGCAACCCGAACTTAAAAAATACAAATATAGTGGCCCTGCTTTAATTAATGAAGTTAATAAACTTAATCCAAAGAATGTTTTAGATGTTGGATGCGGATATAATGAGTTTAGAGGAAACATACATAATCTGACAGGTTTAGATCCATATAATCCAAAAGCAGACGTTATGCAAGGCATTATGGATTACGATCCCGATATTACGTATGATGTAGTATTGTGTTTAGGCTCTATCAATTTTGGCGACACGACTAAAATACTCGATGAGTTAGAGCGTGTAGTTAAACTAACCTCGCTCGGTGGTAAAATATTCTTTAGAGTTAATCCGGGTTTAAAGCATGATCCAATGGAGGCAGATTGGATACAGTTTTATGATTGGACACCTACATTTATTATTAATACAGCAGACTTTTTAGGAGTTACTGTATTAGACTTGCGTACAGATTACAAGAATAGAATGTATTTTGTTTGGGCAAAGTAACAGAGTGGATAATAAAAAGTTATTGCTATTAGTTGGACCACAGGGGTCCGGAAACCACATGTACAGCAAAGTATTTGAGTTGCATCCGGAAGTCTTTGGTTGGAAGGAACTTAATGAGACTTATTGGGTAGCACACGATTTAGAACCTTTTAATAAGTTCTGGAATAATCCATCTGAATGGAACACTGCGGACTTTGGAAATTACAAATATGCCTGCGTCAGTATTTCTGTTCCTTATGTTCAAAATGGAGTAACAACAATACCTCCGTTTAAAGAATTTATTAATGGGGCAACTAAAAACGGATGGTCAGTTCAAGTGGCAATTATTGGCCGAGATAAAACCATATTAGAAGCCCAACAAGAACGATTACGCAGTCGAGTAACTTATATGCATATGCTCGAAGCAATTGACCAACAACTAGTAAATCTAAACCCAGATTATATTAGTCATGAAATGCTATGCCTATACGAACATCGATATTTAAAATATCTTAGTAAGATACTAGATTTCCCCATTGCATACGACAATCCATTAATTAATGAAATTTTAAAAGCCAATGCCAATGCCAAGTACGTTTCCCCTGTTAAAGAGACGGAGTTAGATAGAATAGCTCGTGCTAAGATACAAGAACATGCAAAACCGGGAACTGAATGGTGGTCAAAATAATTATAGTAAATCTGTACTAATTGATAAATAATATACTAACTTTAATAACGCTCCGAAAGAAGTTCATTAGAGTTATCCCCCCAACACTCGTCACGAGTACTCGTCACGAATACTCGTCACGAATAAACAAAATTAAACAACATTATTCAACAAGGAGAAATTAGATGAAACGTTTGATTCTTTCACTTATGCTTTCGGTGGGCATCGCACTACCAGCATTAGCTGATTATACTTTGATTGTTCCCCAAGCACCTGGTAAGGGTACTTCGGTATGGAGCGAAATTATTGCAAAAAACCTAGAAAAGTTCATTGGTGAACCAGTAGTAGTACGCCATATTCCAGGTGCAAGAGATATTCCTGGATTTAATAAATTCCACAACAGCCTACGTTTTGATGACAAAACAATTATGGTTGCTCACGGTGGTAATGGTGTATCATACTTGCTAGACAAGGTTGATTACAACTACTTTGACTATGAACTAATTGGTTCAATGAACAACGACATCGTATTAGGTAAACACGCAGGTGCCCAAGAAAAAGAAGGAACTTGGACAATTGCGGGCGGCTCAGGTTTTGAACCAGATGCGGCGGCAGTTGCAATGTTACTATGTGGACCACAAGGCGACAACACTGTCGATGAATACTTGGCATGTTGGAGAGAGCGTGTTATTTGGGTTAACGGTGTATCAGGCGGTGAAAAGCGCCTAGGATTTAAAAACGGAGAATTTGATGTTGCCCGTGAATCACCAGCGGCTTGGAAACGCTTTTACGAAGGCATCGCTGGCAACGAACTTTGGTTTACACACGGTATTCTAGATCTAGAAAACAATGTACAAATTGCAGATCCAAACTTTCCTAACACACAGTTTGAAGATGTTTATGAGTCACTATGGGGCGAAAGACCTTCAGGCGATTTATATAACGCATATAAACTTACTCGTAACTGGCGTGATGCAATACAAAAATCACTTTGGATGAACAAAGGTAATCCAAATGCGGCAAAAGTTAAAGCGGCTGTAACTGCAATGATTAATGATCCGGTTGCATCAGCAGAAATTTACGCAAAGACGGGAGTATATCCGTGGATTCAAGATGGTCCATCATTATTGGCGGCACTAAAATCTTTAATTACAGAGAAAGCCCTTAGGGACGCAGTTAGATGGAACCAAGAAGCATATGGTTTCCCATCAGTTTATAAGCCTGAACTTTTAGACTAAAATTATGGATTATGTTATCTGGGCGTTAGTTGGCACCGCTTATGGAATGTTAGTAGGAATTATTCCTATAGCAGGTGTTACTACCGCCTTGATAACTGTCTTTAGTATGGGCGCATACTTTATGGCTGATCCTTATCTAGGATTGGTCTTTTTAACTGCTATTGTAGCAAGTTGCGCCAGTGCTGATAGTTATACTAGTATTCTTACTGGTATACCTGGCGCAAGTACAACAGCGGCCTGTGTTATTGACGGCTATCCAATGGCAAAGAAGGGCCAGGCGGCGAGAGCAATGGGAATTGCTATTGCTGATTCAACATTTAATGGTGTCGTATTTGCGGCATTAACTTTCTTTTTACTTCCATACTATGGAAAAATTATAGTATTATTTGGACGCCCGGAGTTTTTAGGATTTATGACAATGGCATTAGCCTGCGTAGGCTTTGTAGCCAGCAAGAGTATCTTCCTAAGCACTTGTGCTATTATATTTGGACTAGCAGTGGGTATGGTAGGAGAAGATGTCGTAAGTAATCCAAGATTAACTTTCGGTTGGGAATACTTACAAAATGGAATTGGAATGGTTGTGTTGCTTTCAGGATTGTTTGGAGTTCCAGAATTATTAGACGGATTTAGAAGGCAATTAAAATCAGCGGCGCCACCACTTGAAGGTAATTACTGGAAAGGCTTAAAGCAAGGCTTTGGTGACGTTAGAAAAAATTGGAAAGATATGATACGCGGTGGCTTAATCGGGTTTGTTACTGGATTATTACCAGGTGTAGGAGGAGCAGTAGGCGACTTTCTAGCATACGGCGCCACAAAAGCGGCACACAAAGAAGATGATCAAGAAGTTCCGTTTGGTGAAGGCAACCCTGTTGGATTGCTAGGCTGTGAAGGAGCAAATAACGCACAAAAAGTATCTAGTATGATACCTGCGTGTTTATTTGGAATACCAGCCGCACCATTTGCGGCTATGGTTATGGCAATTTGTATGTATTTTGGTATGGAAATTGGCACGCCTAGTCTACTAGACGATCTACAGTTTACAAACAGTTTAGCATTTGGTTATATATTTGGAACAGTGGGTGTAGCATTATTAAGTATATTCTTATACAAGTATATTCTAAAAATCTTAGAAGTTCCTTTTTGGATTTACGCAACATTTATTCTAGGAGTAATTGTCTACGCTAATATGCAATATACAGGTGGTTGGGAAGATTTGGCACTATTAGCCATTCTAAGCGCGATTGGTGTTGTATGTAAAATGTTTAACATAAGTAGGCCGGCTATTCTTGTCGCATATGTTGTAGCATTTAAGATTGATGAGTATTTTTGGGGAACATTGCAACTATATGGATATAAGCAATGGAAGCCTGGTCTCAGTTCAATGGCAGATTTTAGATGGCTTGAACTGTTTAATATATACAATCATCCTATTTTTCTTATTTGCATTGTAATTAGCATTGGTATTTTAGTAAATAGTATAGTAAGAAAAGACAAAGGACTTGATTATACATAATGCACACTACAGATTGGAATAAAAAACTAACAGATCCTGCTACATATAAAAGCAGTTGGGATTGGACAGTTTCAAACAGCGAATATCATTTCGATAATGAAAGACAAGATAAAGAAGGTGAGTGGTTTAAGATCTTAGGAAGATTTCCAAATCCAGAATCTTGGCAACAAGAAATGCAAACAATTATCGATGAGAGCAAAGCAATTAGTTGGGAAACTAGAAAGTATTTTGGCGAATATGATGATGTGTCTCCGATGCTTGAGCAAGAAGAATATGATATTCTTCAAGGCCACGGCGATCCTAAATTAGAACTATCTAATATGCTTGACGACTTTTCAAACTTACCAGTGCTTAAATCTATGTGTGATTACTTTGCACTAACTGAATCCACAGACTTATCAGAAGGATTAAAGAAAAAATATCGCAGTCATGTCCAACACACTGGACAAATGTTTAACAGACATATTGATAAACTATGGGATTGGAAGCCATCGAATCCAGAACAAATCTGCAGAATATCAATATTTCTTACTGACTGGGAACCTGGTCAGTTTTATCAGTACGGAACATATACGTATACAAACTGGAAAGCAGGTGATTGTCATACATTTGATTGGGCTAATGTTCCTCACGCAACAGCAAATGCTTCTAATACGCTTAGAACTACACTATTATTGACAGGTTTAAAAACAGATCGCACCAGGGAAATTATAGAATCAGGAAACGCTAATAATATTTTTATGGTGTAATAAAATGGATTTAGAACAAAAATATATAGAACAATACAAACAAGCACACACTGACAGTGATAAGTTTCCTGGAGTAAGTTTAGGTAAAGAAATACCTCAAATTGAGATACTAGTAAACAAGCACAATGCTAAAACTGTATTAGACTATGGATGTGGTAAGGGTAGGCAATACACTGATAACCATGCTAATAGACGTTTTAATATTGATGATGAAAATATATTCTTGTATGATCCAGGATTTCCAGAGCATAGCACGTTACCAGATGGTACATTCTGCGGTGTTATTTCAACTGACGTATTAGAGCATATTCCTGCGGTAGCAATACCAAAAACACTAACGCAAATGTTTGAAAGAGCAGAGAAATTTGTATATCTTGCTATATGTACAAGACTCGCTATACAAATATTGCCTAACGGTGAAAACGCACATTGTACAGTAGAGCATCCAGACTGGTGGGAAGAGCATATACTAAAGGCTAATACTAAAAACTTACATACAGAAGTACATTGGTACGGTGGTCCTAGAGACTACCGTAGATACTTTAATTAGTATAAATAAGTATATGAAGCAAGATAACAGAATTAAACTGTATGATGTTCTAGATAATACCAAAAATGTTTATATGAGCGACAACGCATTACAGAATCTATTAGATTTTGAGCGTGTATTAGACAATCTTGATCTATACGTTTTTGATAACTGGAAAAAGGGCGAATTAATTAGTGGGCCGGCGCATGGCAGACATTTTGTAGAGTGTGCATTTATGTGGCCATATAAACTAATGCCTAATCCGTTAGGAGCAAAACGATTGTTAGATTATGGTATTACTGTTACCTATGAGAAAACAAATTTAACAAGGCCAGTTAAAGATTTAGAATCATACCCAAGACGCCCTGTGGGTGACAATACGAATTATGAAGATATTAAAACAATTGAATCACCAATTTGGACTGTTACTATTAAAATACCTAGAGACTTAATGACTAGTATTGAGCGTGGTTCTATTGAATATGCTGGAGAAACTATTGATCTACAAGACGTTGAAGAAGCAGAACAGCAAAACTTAGATCAAGCGGCGGCCGCTCCTGAAATGGAAGAAGAACTAATATAATGAATCAGTTAAACGAAGATCTTACCGAAGGCGATTTGGGCGGATTAGTAAACTCCATTGTTCGTGTTGACAAACACAAAAGTAAAGTAGGTGACGATAGAGATATTATTGTTATAGCATTTTACGTTAAAACTAAAAATGCAAGTGAAGATATGGTTTCATTTTTAGAAAGAGGTTATACGGAAATAATCGACGCTGATAATGTATCAAGTGAAAATATTGACGGCGACTTTGTTGTGTTTGTAGAATCTGAAAGAAGCGAAAATTTCCCTACAATGTTTCAGGAAGTTTTAGATGGTTTAGAGAGACTTACTAGTGTTGAAAAATTTTCATTTAAGCATTATAAAAGCGAAAAAACTCTTAACTATCAAGAACTTATCTCTAGAATTCCTCTAAATGCTGAAGATTATGACTTGTTTATGGCAAGACAGCAATCTATGCTAAAAGAGTTAGAACAACTCAAGATCAACGCCCGAATCCCCTTTAAGTAGTAAATACTTGACACATCAATAAATTTATAGTATACTTAGTATACTAACAAGAGGACTCTATTTATGTTTGGATTTAACTCAATACTACTCTTAATCGTTCTTGCAGGTGCTGGCGGTGGTTACGTATGGTATCAAAATAACGAGGAAGAAAAAGCACGTATGATTGCGGAAATGGCTATTAAAGAAACGCAATTAGCCTTAGCAGAAGAAGCAAGACTTCGTGCAGAAGAAGACCGTATGCTTATGACACAAGTTTTAAACGATCTTGAAACAAAGTTTGATAACGCCCAAGATAGTTATGACAGACTTGAAAAGAAATTTAACAAAGTGTCTAAGTATTTTGGCACACGCGATATCGGCAAACTTGCTGAAAATAAACCAGGGCCAATTGGTAAGGTCATTACTAATGCATCCAAAAATGCACTGAGGTGTTTTGAAATATTAAGCGGAAGTCCGCTTAGTGAAGCAGAAATAGCGGCAGTAAAACCAAGTCAAATCAACTCTGAATGCCCTTCACTAGCCAATCCTAACTACAAGCCAGAAGAGGAATAAAAGATGAAAGGAATAAAATTATTTACAATTGCTTTGATCATATCTACATTTGCATTGCAAGGATGCTCATTAACTCCCAAAAAAGGTAACAAACCTGTAGTCGTGCAACCTGTTGAAAGAATTGATATAGAACTACCATCAATTAAACCATTTGAGGCAAAAGACGTCGAATGGACTATTATCACTGTTGACAACTACGAAGAAGTTTTTTACAAACTTGAAAAGAACAACATCGATGGTGCTATATTCGGTCTAACAGATAAGGGTTATGAGAACCTAAGCATGAATATAGCCGCACTTCGTAAGTTAATTCAACAACAAAATGCGATTATTGTTGCTTACGAAAAATACTATAAACAAAATAACGAAAAGTAGTTCATCTAACTGTTACACTGGTTAATATTCGCATAAATACTATATGTGGATATTAATCAGAGTAATACTCCTTAACATAATAGCATCAGCATTTTGGATGTGGTTTAAAGACACCAAAATGGGCGTATGGTTTCAACGAAAAGTTGACAACCTTTTGACTCACATCGCTAATAAATCTGATGTCGACTCATTAAAGGATGCAACCGATGAACAAAACCCTAAAAGTACTGACGTCTAGTCATCTGTGGCAAGATCTAGACGACTTTATATACACAATCGATATAAAAGACTACGATTTGTGTTTCTTCCAAAAACTTCCCTATCCAGTAGCATTTAAAACATTTGATGTGCCAATGCAGTATGTTACAAACTATAAACCTACTGATAGTAGCGATTGGGAGACTATAGGTCTATGTTTTACTACTAGCCAATACCCCACAATTGGTTCTGGTTGTAGATGTGCAGTTACCGAGTTTAAAAATTATGAGGAAAGTGACAGTTTGACTGGCAGACATATGCAGTCATATCATATAGGTGAAATTTGTATTACAAATTGCTATCCTTTTTCTAATAACAATGATATAGAAAAGAAATATACGCAGGAAATACTAAATACATGTAGTGCTAACACATTATTTGTTGGCGTAATAAACGAAGAAAAAATAGATCGTACTTTTATATATAAAGGTCTAGTCAATCACTCCAAGAGTGTCAATAAAGTAATAACACGTAAAGACTCTAATATTACGATTACCGATGTAGATGTACAGGAGAAATACACTACATTTAATATGACATTTAAGGTAGATTATGGCAAGATCAAGAACGACGGCTATTGAACATGAGCAAATTGATAACATAACAGTAACACCTATTGCTCCAAACCCAGGCGATTCAAACGGTCCTATTTCTAAATGGCTTCGCAGTATGTGGAGACCATTATCCGCAGTTACATATTTGTCAATATGTATCTTTGACTTCATTGTAGCACCCTACTTAATACAAGCACAGCCAAACGACTTGGCTGAAATTTTCCGCTATGTATTACAAATGCCTATCGAGCAACAGTCCGAAGCACTAGCAATTATGTATGCTAAAGGACAGTGGAGTTCACTAACACTACAAGGTGGTGGATTATTCCACATCGCATTTGGTGCTATACTAGGAGCGGCGGCTTGGACACGCGGCATGGAAAAACGAGAGGCGGTAGTAATAGACCGCGCATCAGGAATATAATATGTCATTAACGAGTCCTTTATCAGCACAAATTAACTACGACGTACACAATGTGTCAGATCCACTTGTCAGAATAAACAGTGACCAGTCTGGTACAAATACTAACGACATTGGAACCGTATTTGAAAGAGGCGCATTAACAAATGTTGCACTTATATGGGACGAAAGTGCAGATGAGTTTGTTCTTATTAGCACTACAGAAGATGGAACCACAAGCGGTAACGTAACTATTGCTGGATATAGCGACTTGCAAGTCGCTACATTAAATACCTCTAGTTTAGAACTAAGTAGCACAGCAGTTACAGCAACAGCAACACAGTTAAATATACTAGATGGTGCTACTATTTCGACAGCAGAACTTAACACATTAACAGGATTAACCGCCAATACAAGCGAATTAAACACACTAAATGGTATCACTTCAACAACAACTGAACTTAATATTGTCGATGGTGATACCGCCGCTACAGCAACAACAGTAGTTGATGCAGATAGATTAGTATTAAACGATGACGGCACAATGGTGCAAGTTACTGCTGATGACTTGAACACATACTTAGCAAGTAAAGTTGCAACACTAACAAACAAAACACTAACAAGTCCTGCAATTAATACAGGAGTTTCTGGTACAGCAGTTTTAGATGATGATACTTTTGCTACGGCTACCGATACGACAATAGCAACAGCAGAGTCTATTAAAGCGTATGTTGATGCACAAGTAACAGCATCTGATTTAGATTTTACGGGCGATACTGGTGGTGCCCAAAGTGTAGATTTAGACAGCCAGTCTCTTACAGTAACAGGTGGCACAGGTATTGATACAGTTGGATCTGCACAGACTGTGACTATTAGTATTGAAGATGATGTAACATTGCCAGGAACAGGTGCAATAATTATTCCTATCGGTACAACAGTTCAACGCCCAGGATCACCATCAGCAGGTATGATGAGATTTAATTCAGACGATAGTAGATTTGAAGGATATAATGGTACTACATGGGTACCAATTGATACACTGTACAGTTAAAAGAAAATTATAAAAAGGATTAAACGATGGGATTAACTAAACCAAGAGCAGGGCAAATTAACTTTGACGCAACCAACATAACAGATCCACTTATTAGAATTAATAGTGGTCAATCTGGAGCAAACGATAAAGACGCAGGTTGGGTTGTAGAGCGCGGTAGTGATACAAATGTTGCTCTTATCTGGGATGAAAGCACTGATAGTTTTGCAGTAATAAACACTAGTGAAGATGGATCAACCAGTGGCAATGTTACTATCAGCAGTTATGCTGACCTTACACTTAAAAAGATAACACAGTCTGAGCAACAGTATACAACTTCAAACATGATGAAGTTTAACCAGATATACACTGGTGCCAGTGCTGGCAGTTATTTTACACAAAACGAATATCAAAAGATTATAACTATTACACCTAGTGCTAATAGCCAAAACTATCAAGTCAGTGGTCGCATCATGGCACAGAGTGCTGGTAGTATACAGATAGTGCATTTTAATGCCGCACTTAGATCTGAGACACTTCCTGCATTGGCTTATAGTGTGACTTACACAGATCAACACAATGGCACAGCATTTGTAAAACCACAACTATGGCACAAACAAACAACCACTGCAGGATTTGTAATTGCATTTCAGTATATTCATAACGCTAATTTATACGGTACTGTTACTGTAGACATTGATGTAATACCTAGAGCAAGTGACCAAAAGTCTAATGTGGTTATAAACTCTACACAAGACAGTGAAACTACTACTGTAGACACAGGATTTACTGCGGTTGACATGACGAAAGTCATGGAGATTGACGGTGATAATATTAATATTGCGGCACATGATGGCAGTGCAGACGGACTTGAATTAGCAGGCACATTGGTTACAGCAACAGCAACAGAACTTAATTATGTCAGTGGTGTCACAAGTGCTATTCAAACACAACTTGATACTAAAGCACCTGCGGAAGGCCCCACATTTACAGGCACAGACGGCATTGTTATTCCTTCAGGAACTACAGCACAGCGACCAGTCTCTCCCGCTACCGGAACAATCAGATTCAATACAACCGACAGTAGATTCGAAGGATACAACGGAACTGCCTGGGTTCCAATTGATACATTGTACAGTTAAAAAAATAGACTTTCCTGTTATTTTATGCTATAATTACGTAGTATATGGATCCAAATAAAGACTACTATAACATACTTGGCGTAAGCGCAGATGCAGATGCCTCCACGATTAAGAAAGCATATCGTAAGTTAGCACAACAAAACCACCCAGATAAAGGGGGTAATGCTGACAGGTTTAAAGAAATAAACGAAGCAAACGATGTGCTATCAAGCGACAAACGACAAGAGTACGACCACTTACGAAAGTATGGAGCACCACACGCTCATAACTTTGGCCATGGCCCACACGTATGGTCTACAGGTGATGCTGAATACCCGTTTAATGTAGAAGATATATTTGGTGAAATGTTTGGAAACGGAAGGAGTCCTTTTAGACAACGCCACCAGCAAACCCGTAATAGAAATATTCACATAAAAATAAACGTATCATTGCGAGAAGCATATGAAGGTTGCACTAAGAGAGTAAAGTATAACGCTGGCAGTGAAACAAAAACGCTAGACGTTCAAATACCAAAAGGTGTTATAGCAGGGCAAACGATGCGTATGCGCGGGTTAGGAGATAACGCGGCAAATGGAGCACCTGCTGGTGATTTGCTAATAGCGATTGATGTAATAAACGATCCGCACTATGAAAGAAGCGGACAAAATTTATTTACAGTTATAAACCTAACCTGCTTTGAAGCAATGCTTGGCACAGAGAAAATTATTAAAACATTAACAGAAAAAGAACTAAAAGTTAAAATACCTAATGGCGCTCAACCCGGGCAAAAAATGGTTTTACGAGGACAAGGTATGCCCATTATGGACAGTAACGTCTACGGAGATTTATTAGTAGAATTAAAAATAAGCATACCAACAAACTTGACAACAGAACAACAGAATCTAATACAAGACATACTAAAAAATATAAACTAAATATTATTATGGAGCGAAAACTTAAACTTACTAAAAGAGTTCTACGGAATAAAGCTAAAGAAGTAAAATTTGATAAGCCATTCCAACTACAAAAGTTAGCAGTAGATATGATTTCTTTTATGGTTGAAAACAAAGGCATTGGTCTAGCCGCACCTCAAGTAGGTATAAGCAAGCGATTGTTTGTTATGTATGGCGAAGATTTAAAGGATGGATTTATGTATTGTTTTAATCCATCTATAGAAGAAGAGAGCGATCAGTGCGAACTAGGACAAGAAGGATGTTTAAGTTTTCCAGGAGAAATAATAGAAGTAAGCCGACCCAATTCCATTAAAGTAAAATTTTGTGATTATTTAGGCAACGAAAAAAGAATGGATTTAAAAGGATTGTCTGCAAGATGCTTTATGCATGAACTAGACCATCTAGATGGTATAACTTTTCACGAGAGAGAAAACAATGTTTGATCAAAACCCCGAGATAGAAGCAATAGTAGAAGAAGCAATGGAAATTGCTTTAGACTATAATCACAAATTTGTTGCAACTGAGCACCTATTGTTATCATTATTGAGAACAAAGAACTTTAAAACAATGCTAGAAGAGTTTGGCGTTGATTACAATAATTTAGTTAACGAACTTGAAGGTATACTTGAATCTCGTTTTGAAGATATTGTAGATGTAACAGAAGTGCGTCCAAAGAAAACACATGCACTAGAAAGAATTTTTAGCAGAGCATTTACGCAAGTATTGTTTAGTGGTAGACAAAAGTTCCAAACAATAGATCTATACGTCAGTATTACCAACGAACATAGTTCTTATGCTTCATGGATTATGAGAAAATATGGAGTTCTACCCGAGGACCTTATTGAATTTTATAACAAAACTTATTGTGGTCCAAATGATAAACAAGGTATACAAGACAGAGCGTTACAGATACTTGAAGAGTATTGCACTAATTTAAACAACCTCGTTAATGAAGAAAAGATTGATCCCGTTATCGGAAGACAACGCGAGATTAACGATATTGCTGAAACACTTGCTCGCAAAACAAAGAACAATGTTATTATGGTGGGCGACGCAGGTGTTGGTAAAACAGCAGTTGTAGAAGGACTAGCATATCGTATACAACATGAAGACGTTCCGCAAAATCTACTAGGCAATACTATTTTTAGTTTAGAGATTGGCTCATTACTTGCTGGCAGTAAGTATAGAGGTGACTTTGAAGAAAAGATTAAACATATTTTACACGCACTGGAAAAAGTAAATAACGCAATATTGTTTATTGATGAGGCACACATGATGAGTGGTGCTGGTCAGACCGGCAGCCAAGGTGGTGTTGATTTTAGCAATATGATAAAACCTGCGTTATCACGCGGAGCAATTAAAGTTATTGCGAGCACAACTTGGGAAGACTTTAGAAAAAGTTTTGAGAAAGATAGAGCGTTGATGCGTAGATTCTTTAGACTAGTTATTGATGAACCATCACGCGACGATGCTGTGGATATTTTACAAGGTATTAAAAAGTATTATGAAAAATTCCATAGTCTTGAAATACACAACGAGGCAATAGAGACAGCAGTTGATAAGAGTATTAAGTTTATCACGGATAAAAAACTACCAGACAAGGCTATTGATCTTATTGATACCGCTTGCGCGAAACGCAGAGTGAGTGGTAGTAAAGATACTGTTATTACTAAAGAAGATATTCTACAACAAGTAAGTAAAATTGCTCGTATGCCTATTGATCAACTTCGTTCTGAAAAAACTGAGAACGTTGTGAATCTTGAAGGCAACCTTAAAGACGTTATTTTCGGACAAGACAATGCTGTTGATAAGTTATGTGAGAAAGTCTACATCGCTAAAGCAGGACTTAAAGATTTGAATAAACCAACTGCTTCGTTTCTATTTACTGGGCCAACTGGTGTTGGTAAAACAGAACTATGTAAACAATTGTCACATTTATTAAACGTAGAACTATTGCGTTATGACATGAGTGAGTATCAAGAAAAGCATACAGTTGCTAAACTTATTGGTGCTCCTCCAGGCTATGTTGGCTTCGAGGATTCCGAAATGGCTGGTGGTAAACTGCTAAATGATATTGAGAAAGATCCACACGCAGTATTGCTACTAGACGAAATTGAAAAAGCACATCCAGATGTTGCTAATGTTATGCTACAAATAATGGATAATGGTTACTTGAGTGGTAGTAATGGCAAACGTGTTGATATGCGTAATATTATTCTTGTTATGACGTCAAACTTAGGTGCGGCTGATATGGAACGTAATAGTATTGGTTTTGGCACTTTAGAAAAAGAAGGCGAGGATGACAAAGCAATCGAAACATTCTTCCCTCCGGAATTTAGAAACAGACTCGATGCTATTGTTAAATTTAATAAGTTAGATAAAGACGATATGCTATTAATTGTCGACAAGTTCATAGGAGAGTTAAATACATTACTGCTGGAAAAGAATATTTTAGTTAAACCAACACAAACTATGAAAGAGTATTTGTTAGATAAAGGCTGGAATCCAAAGATGGGTGCCAGGCCACTGAGTAGAGTTATTAATGACAAGATTAAAACTCCGTTGGCACAAAAGATACTTTTTGATAACATAAGAAATGCTATTATAGAAGTAGATTTAGACGATGAAGAAAATGTTAAATTTGACATTAGCGGTGAAAAAGAACAACAAACGCTACCAGACGAAGTTGTAAATAATGAAGGTGTTATTGTATTAGATCAATTTAAGCCTGAATCAACTGACTGAGAAAATGAGAAGCATCAATAAAAATATAAATGGTTCTGTAAAAATAGAACAATCTTACCAATTATGGTATAACAAATACCTATACAAGTCTATCTTTATTATTCCAGGCATACATGTATTACGCCACTATTATAGTGAATCAGAGATAGAGGCAAACGTACAGGATCTTAAAGAAGTAGGATGGAAACGTGCTTTATATAGCCGGTTTGTTGAATCATACTATGAAAATAAAGAAGATATATTAAAGTTTGCAAATTTAACTGGAGATGCAAGATTGTCAAAGGACCTTTTTATTCGTATACAAGATCCTCGAGTAAGTATATTCTCAAACGATTTAGAATCACATACTAGAATGGAAGAAGCATTTCCAAATGCATTGATTAGTGTATCTCGTCCTAATGAAAAATGCATTCCTGCGTTATTAGAAGGAAAAAATGTAATGGTTGTTAGCAATTTGCCGCATAACAGATACAAATACAAGGTAATTATTAATAACTATTCCACATCACATTCAATACCAAAGCAATTGTATGAATGGGGTAACGCACAAGGCAATGCTGTAAAGTTCTCTAGAAAGACTGAAAAGTATTTTAAATCACCAGGGTTATACTTAGATCAAGGTTTTTTATATGTTGAGGACGAATCCACCTTAACAATGTGCAATATGTTTTTAACCAAGTGCCCAAAGCGTGTTGTCAGGTATGTTCTCGAGTCCGATTTATAGTATATTAACGATAAATATAATATACAAGTCGGAGAACAAAAATGGCCAAAATCAACGAAGACATGGTTGTCATCAAAGTTAGCGAATTGCTCAAAGATGATGCTCAAATTGATCCTATAATGAACGATGAAGTTTTAAGTGGATTAGAAGCGATCGTAGCAGAACTAGTTGGCGCCGGAAAACTAATAGAAATAATAAGAGAATAATATGTCAAACAGTTTAACACTTCTTCCTAATACATCACATGTTGCTAATAAGACAGGCGCAGTGGTTGCATTTAACGCTGTTAATAAAACACTGGTAACAAGCGATACGGGCATTATTGCTTTCAGTGACTTCACTGATGGTGATATTGTTGTTATAACAGGTAGCGGAAGTAATGATGGAACTTACACTGTAAGTGGAACATCTACAGCAACAACAATGACCGTGCTAGAAGATGTAACAACTGAAGTAGAAGGCGCAACTATTGTGGTAGACTACCAAGGAACTACTGGAACAAAACAAAAAGCAGACGGATACTATGGATACACTGACGGCCTACATACAGCGGCATATACACTAAATGCCTTTGTAGGAACAGTAAAAATACAAGGAACGTTGGTAAAAGAACCTACTGTAAGTGATTGGTTTGATATTACTGGCACAACTGCCACGTATGCCACTGCTGAGACATCCACAACAGGATATAACTTTACAGGAAACTTTATCTGGGTAAGAGCTGTTGTTACTGGTATGACCGAAGGCTCTGTTACTAAAATATTATATAATTTCTAATGAGTAACTTTATTCGTCTAATATCAAACGATCTAAACAATAAGTCTATTGCTGAGTTTGCCTCAGTAGTAGCAACGCATACTGATTCAGTAATTACCGAATCCGACAACGAAAATGATTATATTGACTTGGTTGAATATGACACACCTGAGGGTAGTGTTGTAGAGATTGCGTTATCAGAAGATCTCACAGACGAACAAATTGACCTCATAGTAGAACAAATTAACATACAAGACTTTGAAATACAAGCAAGTCTAACAGAAGCAACAAACGAAAAATTAGTTGTGGTTTATCCAGGCAGATTCCATCCTTTCCACAAAGGACATGCTGGAGTTTATAATACCCTAAAAAAGCAATACGGCGGTATTGCTGACGTTTACGTTGCCACTAGCGGTAAAACAGAACCTAACAAATCTCCTTTTTCTTTTGCCGAAAAACTAGAGATGATGAAACTAACAGGCATTAATCCTAATGCTGTAGTTCAAACAAGACAACCATATGTTGCAGAAGAGATTACAAACAAATATAATATGAACAATACTGTTGTGTTATACGTAGTAAGTGAAAAAGACATGGCAGAAGATCCAAGATTCAATTTCCCCACAAAAGGTCCAAATCTTAAGAAAGATGGTCAACCAGCGCATATGCAAAAATGGAATGGGTGGGATAACGCAAGGTCACTAGAACACCATAGTTATGTGACTACTGTACCAACAACCAAATTTAATGTATTAGGTGAGCCAGCAACAAGCGCCACTGAAATTCGTCAACGATTTCCTATGTTAAGTAACGATCAACAAAAAGCATTTATTACGGATTTGTTCGGTAACTACTCAGATAATGTTTTAAACATTATGAGAAATAAATTAGGAGATAACAATGAATAAGAAATATTTTATAATTGGCGTAGTAGCTGTCATTGCCATCGCATTATGGGGCGAATCACAAGGTTTGTGGGAACTCATTCCTTTCGTAGGCGAAGGCTCAGAAAAATAAGCAGAATTTAACAAAATTCATAATGGGGAGCCCCTATAGGGGCTCTTCTTTTATAAGAAAATCGAATTATGACAGGATGTTGCTTAATACCAAAACAAATTATCGAGATTGAAACCAACGGAGATATATATCTTTGTGGTTGTTCCGAATATCTACCTAAAGTCGTAGGCAACATTTTAGATATAGATTCGTTTGAAGAAGTTCATCAACTTGAATTGGCTAAAAAAGTTATACATTCAACCACTATTTCTAAAACATTTGAGCATTGTGTTAAGATTCCACTTAGTGGTAACCTTCTTTGCGGGTTTGACAAAACCCATGATAAAACGTTAATGAAAGGTGTAGATGGTACAAAACCAGAAGAAATTAAAATAGTGGTCGGTTATGATGATAGTTGTAATTTAGAATGCCCTAGTTGCCGTTTATACCCATTATCAAACTATACAAAAACTGTAGGCAACGTACTATTTAATAGTGACAAATTTAGCAATACTGATCTTATATATAAAGCTATACAGAAACACGGAAAAGAATCAGTGTACAATGTTGCAAAGAGATACAAGACTATTGCTAGAAATTTTAATGATATAAAAGAACTTGATAAAAAAGTAGTACAATTAATTAACAATTATAAAAAGCCTGCACAAATTGAATTTGGAGCAAGTGGTGATGCATTTTTCAGTCAATCAGTAAAAAATTGCATTGACAAATTAGAATATAACTCGGAGCATCGATATAGTTTCAAAACCAATGGACTAATGATGAAGTCGATTATTCCCACATTAAAAATAAAAGATTCTATTGCCAATATTAACATCAGCATTGATGCAGGAACTAAGGAAACACATGAACGATTAAGAACTGGAAGTAGTTGGAATCAACTTTTAAGCAATATAAATTGGTTAATGCAACTTCCTAATAGACCCACAGTCATGGGCGCGTTCGTATTGCAAAAAGACAACTTTCGAGAAATACCTAAAATTTTAAAGTTATTTTTAGGCGATATTGGTATAGATAATGTATATTTTATACCTTTAAGAAAACCCTCTCACTGGTCCGATGCAGAATATACAGAAAAAAATATTTTATCAAAACTACATCCCTGCTATCAAGAATTTACTGAAATAATTAATTCTATACCTAGGGTCTACAAAGATCGCACAGATATATTCAAATATTTACAATATTTACAAAAATAAGCATTAAAATTTATTAAATTTTTTATTTTCCTTTAAAATCAAACACTTACGTTACTTTTTTTCGTGACTTTTTAGTCAGATACTGTATAATGTATATATACGCTAAAGAAACAGGGAAAGATAAATGGCATACTACAAATTTACCAAAGATCCAATTGGTTGCTTCATTGAAAAGGAAGAAGGCAACTATTTCGAATACTCCGTCAACGACGACGACTTTGACTTTTGTAAAGAGTTTGCCCATAAGGTTTGGGTAGACGATGGATACCGCTACGCCAATGTCAAAAAGACTGTCGCTTACATTTCCGTAGACGAAGACGAATTCGGATTGCCTGTAGTAGAGAAATGGTATACTAAAAAGAACTGGGAGTATGACTTAAATGGTTAAGGTAGAAGAATTAGCAAAGAAGTTAATTGAGGCATGTAACGAAGAAGTATCTCATGACAAGATTAACTTTGTTTTGTGGGCTGTTGAAGCCGAACCATTTATTCAAGACGAAGTTAATGAACTTATCAAATCACTTTAAGGAGCATAATAATGAATAAGAAAGATTATTGGACAATACAGTATCGCAACATCGCTGGTAGTCCTCGAGAGACCAAAGTATATGAGGATTCTTTAATGGACGCCCTTCATATTTTTAACACCCAAAAAGAAACCTCTGGATTCGATACACCAATTCGTATGACTGCCTCTTATGGTGTAAATGGGCAGAGATACATTTTTACATTAGACGGCCGTTACGGTGTCCCGAGGAGAGTATAGTGTTTACCAAAGAGCGGACGTCACTAAAATGAACCAAAGAATTAAAGGATCAAGCACTAAAAATCCAGTAGTGGCTTATAAAATTTACAAGGATCTTCGAAGTAAAAAGCGATTCTTAGACACCAGACTTTGTATTGAGTTATCGTGTGCCGCATATCGTAAAAACGGTATGAGCCATATTAAGAGTAATGACGCATATATGTCATACGTAAATTTAGATCATAGTCAAGTAGTGGCTGATGACAACGGCGTACCAGTTCATGTCACCGAAGCTGTACTAACACTGGCAAACAGAGATCATATAATTTTTTCTTTGTTTGATATTCTTAAAGGTGATGATAAAAGCAAACATATCAAAGAAGAAGATAGTGCGCTGGCAGAAGCAATGGTCAATCATTTCCAAGGGTTGTTATTTAAACATATAGCGGGAACTCTCAGTGAGTTTGATGAAAAGGTGTATAAACTAATTAGCACTAAGACAATGGACAGCACGGAGTTGGGATTAGTTGCCGCGCTACCAAAAACATACTTCTCTAATGTGACATGGAATAAACAAGCCGCATATGAACGAAAGTTGTCTGAAACTAGTGAATATGTTGGCACTGTAGGCAAACGATGCTCGTTTAATCTTAGTGTTATTTCTAAACGATATCTATCCAAACATGATTCATATATGATTACAACCAAGGACGAGAACGGAAACATTGTAAAGTTCTTTGCAGGTTATCACACCCTAACATTACCTGATGTCGGCGATAAGATGACTATTACCGCATACGTTAAGTCGCACGGAGTGGGGAAATTCAACGGTGCTAAAGAGACAACAGTTAACAGAATCAAATGTACCAGTGGTGATATTATCTTTTAAAATTTATATAGAAGCATAAATACATAAAAGGATTTATGCCATGCGAATAAAAGAATTTTCACTACATTCCACAGTAAGTAAAACAATACAAGAACATATTGAACGCGGTATTCCATTTACGGAATGTCTGTTTCGTCCAGGGTCAAAAGCATTTACAGAGTTTTACAGCCAAGTAAGACAGTTATATAATGAAGGCAAAATTGAACTTGATTGGCAAGACCAAGAACTATTAGAGTCCGACATTGGCCAATGTATTGTTGTAGAAGGTGAAACTTTTTCGTTAGATGTTCCTATTGAAATCGCAGAAGAAGATGCAGACGCAGTTCGCGAACTAGTCCTTTACGCAGACAACGACGGTGACCTATATCAGCAAAGCGCAGTTCCAATCATGAAGAATCTAACACGCAAGTGGAGAAAGGGTGTATATGATTCCGAACTTGCCGCTAAGTTATGGTTGTACCACGCAACACGCGCCGCTAAAAACTACGCACAAGAATTTGGTTATGCGTTTAGCGTACAAGATCGCAAAGACGCCGCTAAAGAGTTTGAAGAAAACTGGAGAGCAGAACTAGAAGCAGGTAATGCTATGGAGTCTGTTCAAGAAGGTGTTGAAATGTGTCCAAAAGCATGTTGCGGAAAACCTGTAACAGAATGTGAATGTGGGCCAGACTGCGAACATTGTGATTGCTATGAAAAGAATAAATCACTAAGTGAAGCAGATTATCGCGGTAAAAATGTAGAACTTAATAAGCCAAAAAGAGGTGGTTCTAAAAAGTTTTATGTATACGTTAAAAATCCAAAGACTGGCAATATTAAAAAAGTTTCTTTTGGTGCAAAGGGCATGAGTGTAAAAACAGACGACCCTGAGCGCGTTCGTAACTTTGTAGCAAGACATGATTGCAAAAATCGTAACGACAAAACTACAGCAAGTTATTGGAGTTGCAGACTACCAAGATATAAGTCACTAGGTATTAAAGGTGGACAGTGGTGGTAAAACCATACACTCAAAAATATACAAATCCATACACAATATACAGAACGTTCAAACACGATACAGACAGCGAAGAACTATGCTGGCATCGTGATCGTGAAGAACGCGAAGTTCGTGTATTACAAGGATCTAACTGGAAGTTACAGTTAGACAATCAACTTCCTGTTGTGCTAGAGCACGGTAACCTTTATGTAATACCCAAAAATCGCCATCATAGAATAATTAAGGGCGACAAGGATCTCGTTGTAGAAATAACACTAAAATGAACATACACGTTATAGGCGGCGGCATAATAGGTATGAGCACAGCATACCATTTAGCAAAAGACGCAAGCGTAACAGTATTTGAACGAGACAAACAATATAGTGAAAGTAGTTTTGCAAGAAGTTGCGGTGGACTGCGACATCAGTTTTTCACACAAACAAACGTAGAGTTAAGCCGCTACGCAATAGACTTTATAAAGACACAAACAAACGTAGGCTTTACACCCAATGGTTATCTCATGTTGTTTAACGATAATCAACGAGACGATCACGATAAAAGCATTGCGATGCAGAACGCTTGTGGTGCTAATACGCAAAGTTTAGAACCTAACGAACTGCTAAAGTTATTTCCACAGTTAAATGTAGATGATGTATATAGAGGTTGTATTACAACAGACGATAGTGAAGGATGGGTAGATCCAGTAACATTACACAATTGGTTTCGTAGCGAAGCACAAATAAACGGCGTTAAAGTAGTTTTTGAGGATGGCATAACTGCTAATCATAACGATGCAGACGCTATTGTAATCGCCAGTGGATGCTGGAGTAATGCTGTGGGCAATGCGTTTAACATTAACATACCGGTCAAAGGTCACAAGCATACAGTGTATAATGTTAGCACACAAGCACCACACATACCAAACCTGCCACTAGTAGCAGATCTTATTACTGGCATATACTTACGCCCAGAGGGTAATAGTTACATTGTTGGTTATGATGGCAACGGTGATTGGGACGGTGTTGATTTAGATCCGGACTATAATAGTTGGGACGATGTATGGGCACACTTATACCATAGATTTCCCAATGTATTTGACGCCGCTAAAATGGACGGAGCATGGGCAGGGTATTATGACAGTAGCACTATAGACAATAATGCTATCATTGACCATGTTGATAATGTATACTTTGCTACAGGATTTACAGGGCGCGGGCTTATGCATAGTCCTGCTGTGGGTTTACTATTGCGTCAAATGGTATTGGGAGAAACATTGACAATTAACATAGATGGCTATAAACTAAATAGAACACCTGATGTGGAATTATATGTAATATGAATATCAATATACACTTTTGTACGCCTTGTTATGGTGGTCAAATAAGCGAGTCTTGCTTCCAAAGTTATATTAAGTGGACAGTGTTTGGTATGCAGAATAAATTAGCATTCCAAATAGACACTTTAAGCAACGAAAGCAATATTAATCGTGGGCGTAATAGTTGCGCCGCTAAATTTCTTATGGGTAACGGCAGTCATCTAATGTTTGTAGACGCAGATATTGGCTGGGCACCAGAGGATGTGGTTAAGTTAGTAACACACGATGTTGATGTCGCGTGTGGTGTATATCCGCAAAAGATTATTCCACCCAAGTACGTAGTAAATGTTAAAAAGAATGGCGAGCGTAGAGACGATTTAGTAGAAGCAGATAGTGCCGGCACTGGATTTATGCTTATTAAACGCCAAGTATTTGAGAAATTAATCGAAGCAGGTGCTACTAAGTATCATGATGACATTGGATTAGGCGACGAAACAAGCTTTCAATACGACTTTTTTAACTGTACTGTGGATGAAACAGGTCAATATTTAACAGAAGACTATAGTTTTTGCAGAAGTGTTCAACACGCAGGTCTCAAAGTATGGGTAGATAAGTCTATAGATCTGCAACACACTGGTTTTTGGCATTTCAATGGTGACCATACATTATTATCTAAGATTTAGATAAATATTACCTATAGCCAGTTTAATCAGAATTGGTTTTCGCGAAAACAATAGGAAAATAATCATGAGCACGATTGCTTTTAATTTTAAAAAATATGAATCCTCTACAGAAGATTACGCCATCAAAGTATACAAAGATGACGTTCTTATCCAAGGCGAGTTGGGTGTAAATGAAGTACAACCTGATTCAAATCCATTATCTGTAGCAATAACATCAATTAATGACGACAGTGCTGGTTCAGGACCACACACAATTAAATTCGAAATTTGCCACTCTGGCGGCGAAGATGAGAATTTAAATCCAGACGGAGAACTTGAAAATATTATTGTTGACGACGTTTCACATGATGAAACTAATGATTTTTTAAGTCATGCTGTTACAATATATAATCCTTTAACAGCAGCTGCGGCAGCTAACATTGCTGACGGCACAACTACAAGTTCCGGAACTGTTACTACAGATTTGAATATTGGCGGTGGTTCACAGCAATATTACACAGCAAATCCATGGGAAGATGGCGGACTAGTAAAACTAGGTAGTGTTGTTGTTCTTGCATACGCAGGCAACTTTAACGAATGGTATGATGGTCTAGGCATTGGTGAATAATTAATAATTTTATACCACAAAAAAGACATAGTCACAAGCTATGTCTTTTTTTTTGAGTACATATCCGTATACTCATAAATAATCAATAACACATATAATACAATGAGTTTAGAAACAATCCCACTTAAAATATACTTCAAACTAACTGACGATTTAAACGGAAATTTACCATTTCCGCGTTGCACTATAATGCTAAACGACACGGTATTAGAAGAAAACGTTGAATTAGACAATCCTTCAAATCACACAACAGTCTGGCAAGACGGAAAAAAGATATCCATTAAAGAATATGACATCGAAGTAGACGATGATAAGGAAGACATCCATACTATAAAAGTTATATACGAGTCTGACATGCAAGATGTTTGGGATCTACTTAAAACTAATCGTTTTACTGGCGGCAAGGAAGATTATGGTTTTTATATTGTCGACATTGAAATTGATGAAATTTCAATTGAATCCGTATTGTGGGATAACGGCGTAACAGTAGCAGAAATATGTCCTGAATCTGAAATAGAAACACACGGATTTATAGAATATCTTAGAAATAATGATATGATGAATGAGATTGCTGTAATAGACGGAAAATGTATATGGACTTCGTCTACCACATATTTAAATGTTCATAAAAGTAATTATAGTATTGAATTTAAATGTCCGTTTTATCTTTGGCTTTTAGAAGAACTTTTACAATAACATGCCATTCACATTGTCGATTGGTGTAACTTACAATTGCACTTCTAAAAAAATTCCAACCTGGAAATTTTACATCATTGATCGCTACGGTAATATACCAAATGGCGATATGATGTATAACACTCTTATCGAACATGATGTTCAAACTGGAATTCCAGAAGAAGGTTATCATTTTAAGTCAACTGTTGATATAGAAGATACTACAGAAAATGAATATACTTTGGTTATCGAACACCTTGGTGCTGATTACTCGAGTGATTATGATGAGGGACCATTTGGTATTGATATAGACTATGTTAGTTTATGTGAAGTGGATGTCTGCGATTTAATACATCGTAGAGGGCATACATATTTAGATTGTACGCAAAATATCAATTATATCTTTGAACAATTAAACAATGATAATTTCTCTGTGGATATATTCCCGTATGAAGTTAATAATAACAATAAAAACTATAGACTTTTAAATTACAGACATGATAAAGTAGTGGGCAATAATCCTAAGGTGTTTAATAACGAGACAGAAGAATATACTGAATTCAACGGTTGTTTAATAACTGATGATGGTTATGTTATTAAAGGCAATAAGTTATATTACGATACTACTGATAATCTTTATTTTATAGCCAAACATGCAAACAATAAAAATCTTTATGTAGAAGGTGAGATTTATATTCCTAAATTTACATACAACGGTGTTGATAATGTAGTAATAGAAAATGTGTCGGAACACATTCATAAAAGCAGATTAATTCATCATATACCAAATAGTTCTTGTTTAAGCCAAAATGGTAAATGGAAACTAGTATTTAAAACTCCACTCTATGGGTGGATCACAGATAATATTTTTGGCAATGATCTTGCTTAATTGCCAATAGTATTCTTTTCGTATATTCCGTTATGTGTTTGTGTGCAACGTACAAAGGTGGTACATTTAGATAACTGTTTAAGTTTGTTAGCACCAGCGTAAGTACATGTACTTCTCACTCCACCTAAAATATCTTGAATTGTATTAGCAACCGCACCACGATACGGAACTAGTACTTCCCTTCCTTCAGAAGATCTGTATTCTTTTAATCCACCAAAGTGTTTTTTATTAGCGGCAGTGCTACTCATACCATAAAACTGTACAAACTTTTTTTCTTCTGTTACGAACGATTGACTGCCTACCAGCCTGCTCTTACTAGAGAGTTCATTCGTTGCGTATTGCTTGGTAATAATATTGCCTTCTCCTTCATCGTGTCCAGCAAGCATACCACCAAGCATCACAAAGTCAGCACCTCCTGCGAACGCCTTCGCAATATCACCAGGGTTAGTACATCCCCCATCAGCAATAATATGCCCACCAAGCCCATGAGCCGCGTCTGCACATTCAATAACAGCAGACAACTGAGGATAGCCAACCCCAGTTTGGAGCCTAGTAGTACATACGCTACCAGGACCGATTCCAACTTTAACGATATCCGCTCCATTTAATATTAACTCCTCTGTCATTTCTCCGGTCACTACGTTGCCGGCAATAATTGTTGTGCGTGGATATTCATCTCGAAACTTCTTTACAAACTCACTAAAGCGTTCTGAATATCCGTTTGCTACGTCAATGCACACATAACGCACTTCTGTATTTTTTCTAACTTCACGCCACTTTTCAAAATCACTATCCGTAATTCCAATACTCATCGCTACAGTATTAAGTTTTTTATAATGTGCGTCTTTAAAGTAATCAATAAGTTCTTTTGTATTATAAGTTTTTACAAGACACGTAAACAAGTTTAACTCTGTAAGTTTGTCGGCCATAGTAAACGTACCAACGCCATCCATATTGGATGCCATAATTGGAATAGTACTATACCTCCAATCACTGTTTCTGTATCTAAACTCTCTGTTTAAACTTACTTCTTTGCGGGATCCTAGCGTTGAACGCTTGGGACGAATAAGCACATCTTTAAAATCTAACTTAACATCTGTTTCAATTCTCATAACATATATTATATATGCTATCGTAAAATAAGTCAATAGTATTATGAGTATAAATACTAATATGAAAATGAGTCAAGTCGTCGGTTCTTCTTTGCTTAAAAACCATAACAGTGGCACTAAGAAGCATAAAGGCGGAAACAAATATAAGATTGGTTATCAGCCTAGTCTATCTTATACCGAGTATGTTAAAGATATTTACGAAGGATTATCAGACTTACCAGACTTTCTTTTTCACGTTACTTTCACAAAGAATGTAGACAACATTAAAAAGAAAGGTTTAGAGCAGTTCCATCCAAGTAACTGGGTAAAAGGTCCAGGCGGTTCACGTTATAACGAAGATGCCGGCGTATTTGCATTTGACAATCCAGAAGATGCTATTAACTGGGCAAGTAAGATGCGTTTTGACCATAAACAAACACCAATATCTATTGTAAGACTTACTATAGATCCGGACAATACAATATGGGACGAAGATCCAGCACAAGATCCTATTATGCGAGCAACACTAAAAGGCAGAGCCCTAAAAAGCGTCTCAAACATAAACGCAGATCGTATTGTTGATGCTGTAGATTTTGATAGTTTAGGCACTCCAGGCAGTCATGATATGGACAGAGACGCATGGATCGAAAAGATTGCCATTCCCGCATTAAATGCCAGATAACCATTGACAAAAAACAAATTCGAATATATAATATATACATTATATGTCAGAACTTACAGAACTACACTTTTATATCGATAGCGAATGGGATTTTAAACCCCCAGTTGTTCGTATCTGGTTAGACGGTCTGCTTATTAGTGAAAGAGCCGTAACGCCTAAAAAACAAGATGGAAATTACTTAGACGAGAAGGTTCAGGTGAACTTAGAGCAGGGAAAACACAATCTAGTTATAGAAAATATTAAAGTGGCTCTAGCAGAAATACAATTACACGCTATTACAGCAAATGATGTTCATATACCGTTTAAGTCATCTGATGATATTTACTACGAGGCGGTGTTTGAAATATAATGTTAAAAATAAAATTACAACAAGAACCCAACTCTAATACTTGGTATAAGATTAAACTCAATGGTAAAATTATAGACTATGGAGTTTTACAAGATGACGAAGAAACACTTTGTTATAAGGGTTTGCAAATCGACGGTGACGATAAAAGCTACGTAAGTATTTCCTGTTCTGATCAAAAAACTCTTGGAGTAAAAGAAATACATTTAAATAATTCAAAAATACTAGCAAAAGATGGCCGGACTCAATATATTGTAAGTGGCGTTACTAAGAATATAACCGAAATACTACAAAATAATTTTTCCCACGCGATTATGTCCACCGAGATAGGAAGCAATGCTGAATGGTTTTTTACAGTAGACGCAAACGACATAATTTCAATTTTCCACAAAGAAGATGGATGGATAGAAATACATCCAGTAGAACCAGAGCCAAAAAACGGCGTATACGTATATGAAATGTTAGACGGAACAATATACGAGGGACAATTCGAAAACGATGTTATTAACGGATATGGAAAAATGATTATGTTTGACGAATTGACTAGAGAGACTCTCTTAGACGGTGAATTTACTGATGGATTATTTGAAGAAGGAACCAAACATTTTCCAAGCGGTGAGAAGGAAATAGGTAAGTTTAGTGGTGATAATAAAAACATAAAACTTACAAGCGGAATATACATAGATGTAAACGGTATTAGTCACATAATAAAAAAGGAAAAACTCGATGAATCTTAAAAGAGAAATGATGGCAGTCCATGATCGGCTTGCTAAAATTGAAAAATCAATTGCTAGTTTATTAAAAGAAACCAAACCAGCAAAAGAAAAAACTACTAAGAAAGTAGCAAAAAAGACTGCAAAGAAAACAACCAAAAAGGCGGAGGCATAAAATGGCAGGAGGAGTTTACACACCCGAAGAAAAAGCACGTTTATCACAACTAGTCAACGAGGGAACTCGTGTAATGCAAGAGGTAGACGATCTTAAAGAAGGTTTGAGAGATACAGTAAAAGCAATCGCAGAAGAAATGAGCGTAAAGCCATCTGTATTAAACAAAGCGATTCGTACAGCATATAAATCTAACTGGCAAGAACAACTTACTGATATTGGTGAATTAGAAGGCATCTTAGAGTCGGTTGGTAAAACACTCTAAACGTAACCCTAGGGTTATCTAGTGATTAAATTAACTGACTACGCAATTGGCGGATACGAACGAGTAGTACGTGCTACTGACTCCACTACCGGATTAGATGCATGTATAGCCATTCACAGCACACAGTTAGGTCCTGCTATCGGCGGTTGCCGTTATATGGAATATAAAGACTTTGATGAACAACGCTACGATGCGTTGCGTTTATCGAAGCAAATGACGTATAAAAATACACTTGCAGGATTACATTATGGTGGCGGAAAAACCACCATTAATTCAAGAGCAGGTAAAAAAAGTCCGGAGTTTTGGAAATCATTTGCTGAAGCATTGGATCGTTTAAACGGCATTTACTATACTGCTGGCGACATAGGAACTACGCAAGATGACTTGTTAGAGTTACATAAGCATACCCAATATGCTTTAGGTTATCGTGGTAAAGACTCAGGATGGGCAACTGCTTATGGAGTATATAATTCAATAACTGGAGCATTTGACTACTACGCTGGTCGCAAGAACGCCACAACCGCTGAATATGCATTATTGAACCGATCTGTAGCAATAATTGGTTTAGGAAAGGTAGGAAGTCGTTTAGCGCACTTTCTAACATCACTGCAACCTGGCCTTACAGTTTATGCGTACGACATTGACAAGCAGAACTATGATAAAGCAAAAGAGCGTTTCAATAAATTGAAATTTAATGGCATGAGTCCGTCTCGTCTGCAATGGTGTGATAGTATAGAAGAAATTAACCAACTTCCAGTTGATATATATGCTCCTTGTGCTACAGGCGGTATGATCACTGAACAATTTGCGAGCGAGACAAGAGCAAAAATAATATGCGGCGGAGCAAACAATCAGTTACTCGGCGATGCATCACAAATATTAAAAGATCGCAAAATATTATATGTTCCTGATTATTTGGCAAACTGTGGAGGAATAGTACAAGTATGTTCTTCATATAATATATCACATGATATAACGGCCAGTCTCAAAACTGAATGGGATCATCCACTTGTAAAAGAAAAACTTGAGAACATTAGCACAAAAGTATACGACTTACTGTCTCAAAGTAAAATACAAAATAAACCCACAAATATTGTTGCAAAAGAAATAGTAGAAGGAAAGTTAAAATACTTGTAAAATTACAAGTTTTCTGTTATAATATATTATATGTATGTAGACGCTT
>Ga0209631_10000421_pt1 | contig 57053 bp, 41 predicted proteins | sample COG_08_FD_184752 | JGI IMG/M metagenome (GOLD analysis project Ga0209631, IMG submission 184752) | Pelagic Microbial community sample from North Sea - COGITO 998_met_08 (SPAdes) (version 2) | ecosystem: Environmental > Aquatic > Marine > Neritic zone/Coastal water | place: Helgoland, sampling... | reverse complement strand
CCACTTTCAACACAAGACGCTCCTGAAACTAATTCAGAACAGCGGTTAGCACATTGCTACCTACCTTCTCTGGCCCAACGCCTATATGTCTCTATGTTTGCACGATACGTTTTTCGTGATGCTTCACTTCTTACCCCCTTCAGTTGATCTTCTGTTTCAAGCACGTAGACGTCATCAGATTCGGCACCCGGATCGTTCGTCTGTTTGATCCATTCATCGAGCAACATGCGATGGCGGTCTAACTCATCTGCATACTCTCTGTCTTCGGCCACATTGTGAATCTGCCATCTATCCTGACGGTACAAATAGAGTTCCTCAGCTGGACGAACTTTTGAGAACAGAAGTTCGTCTCCAATGTCACCAATCTCATCCGTTGCGTGAAGCTTTCTAAGACGCTGAAGAATCAACTTGCTGTCTTTGTAGCTGCTTGGCATCAGATGCGGACGGTCTGGAAAAAAATTCTTGATGTAGAGAAAGTCATCACTACGTACAGAACGGATTCGATCAACGGCCTCTCCACACCGATCTCGAGCAGCAAACACTGCATGCTTGGGCTGAAAATCTTGTGCAAGAATATTTTGTCCCTGCATCCACTCAGGAACGTCGATGCCTGCCGCTGCAAGAGACAGCGCCGCGACATCAATATGCTCGACCAGATCAGTTCGAACACGCCCCGCCTGAACACGGGGGCCACGGACAACAAGGGGTATGTGCGTTCCTTCGTCATATAAAAACTGCTTGCCACGGGCATGACTAATACCGTGATCCGTGAAGAAGACAATGAGTGTATTCTCAAGCAATCCCTCTGTTTCAAGTCGCTCCAGCACACGTCCAACGTGAAAGTCTGTCACGCGGACTGAATCGAGATACAACGCCCAGTCTTCCAAGAGGATTTGATCCACTGGGTAGTACGGCGGCAACACAACATCACCAGGATCTGTAACATTTCCCAACAAGCTGTATGCCTGCCGCCTAAAAGCGTCATAGGCTTCCTCTGAGGCCCCACGGAGTTTGCCCCCATGCAACTGCACCTGCATGAAAAAAGGCTGCCCCGAGCGTCGTCCGGACCAATCATTACCATCATAAACTGAACGCTTCCAATCAAAGTTGTAATCCGTTTTCCCCATTCTTTCCCGAGAACGATCTGTCAACGGCTGACTACGGTAATCGAGGTCGAGCAGACCACTCCCAATACACGTGTAATACCCAGCCTCTTGAAAAAGCTTCGGCACTGGCTTCACGCCGGCAGGCAAAGAAATACGATGCTCCCCTCGACCACTTCGATGGTGGTGCGTGCCTGTTGCTGTTTGATACATCCCGGTGATCAAAGCAGACCGAAAGGTTGAGCATACGGGTGAGGTGGCATACGCACGCGTGAACCGTACGCCCTCAGCTGCCAGGCGATCCACATGCGGTGTCTGAATGACCGTCTCGCCATAACACGAGAAATTCGGGGACATGTCATCGACTACGATCCAGAGCACATTCGGATGTTCTGCTGCTTCAGCGCGCGAGAGAATAAACAACGACAAAAAGCCAGCAACGAGAGTCAACCGAAGACGAATAACAAGCATCATTTTGAGTATTACCTTTCGGCTCAAGCCCGTCGTGCTGCAACGAACTCACCTGGCTCTCTGATTGCCTTTAATCCACACGAGTCAGTAACAGCAAACGAAAATCCATAACCGTGTCACCGGGGATCTTCTTCGCTCGTAGCATCAATGTGCCTTCACCTTCTTCAAGCAGTATTTCACCAAGAGTCATTCTCTTAAAATCCTTGACATAGGACTCCGTTCGCTTGAATCGGTCATTTTCCATTCCGGTAAGTGGTGGATCATGAGCAACTGTTATCTCCCCAGAGATCTCGCTGCCTCCAAAGACCAACTCAACGGTTGACCCGACATCCTCTTTTGGACAGGTGTAGAAAACCTCAGCTCGGTACAGCCCAGCAGCACCAACCTCACACTCCCATGAAATAAAATCATCTACCGTCGTCCAATTTTCAAAAAATGAATCATTCGGAAATCGGTTGGACCTCTTGATATTGCCATGCCCGACGCCGTCCCGAGCGGGAACCTGTGTGAAACGAGCGCCGCCATACCCAACGACAAACGGCCGCGTGTCAAATGGCTTGCCATACTCTGAAAGCATTTGATGCCGAAACGTATCAGCCTTTTCTTGAAGCGCGGCTGCAACCTGAGACTGTGAGTCATTGAGTTCGACCTGCTGCCCCGGATCTACATCCATGTCATAGAGTCGCCCCTCGTAATCAAGGCGAAACCGTTGCGTCCTGACAGAAACCTTGTCTTTCCAATGATGAACAAGCGCTCTATCCTGCAAGGCAATCGTCCTATTGAGCAAAAGTGGTGCAACACTCAGGCCATCTATTGGCTTTGTACCGATAACCTCAACATCTGCCAACTCTGCGAGAGTTGGCATTAAATCCATCGCTGAGCATATCTGCGTTATAACCGTTCCCGCCGGAATCACTCCGGGCCAGCAAACAACTAGGGGAGACCTGACACCTCCTTCGTCTGTTGATCCCTTACGCCCACGCAAGCCATCATTCCATCGTGAACCATTCGGGCCATTGTCACTGAAGTAGACAACGATGGTGTCTTTCTCCAAATTGAGCTCTTTGAGTTTGGAACGAAGCCGGCCTACATTCCAATCGATATTTTCGCACATTGCGAGTGCGGCTCGTGTGTGGTCAATTTTCTCATTGTTCTTTTTCGAGTGTTCTTGAGTGATCTCTTTATTCTTGAACTTATCCCACCACCTATCCGGCACCTGCATTGGTGAATGCGGCGTGTTGTATGGCAGGTAAATAAAAAATGGGCTTGTGTGCTCGCCTTCAATAAATTCGATAGCGTGATTCGTGAGATCATCTGCAAGGTAGCCATCTCCCTGCACAAGCTGGCCATTGTGCTCGAGCATTGGACTGAAGTAGTTGCCCCAGTGGCCGGAACAAAAGCCGTAGAACTCATCAAACCCTCGTGCATTGGGATGATACGGATGCTGCATTCCGCTATGCCACTTACCAAACGCCCCAGTTCGGTACCCGACGTTTTTGAAAACCTCACCAATCATTGTCTCATCCGCATTCACGCGTTCACCACCCTCGGAAGTTGAATACACCCCGCAGCGAACGTGGTGCCTCCCCGTTAAAAATTCTGCACGCGTTGGAGAACAGACTGGACTGACGTAAAAGTGCTGAAACCGTGCCCCATCACTCGCCAGCTGGTCAATATGTGGTGTCTCGACAGACACATTCCCGTTGAGACTTAAGTCCCCCCATCCCTGATCATCTGTAAGAATCACAATCACATTTGGCTGGCCTGCTCCGAGCACCTCCTGGCATAGACATAGAAGCAGTGCGATACAGAGTGCCTTCAGACAAGTCATCTTGTGCCCTCCATTTTGATCCCTTTGTCTCACCATCACTGTGTGATGAATTCATTTATTGGCTGATTTTTCAATGTGCCAGAGACCTGTTCGCTTACAAAAAAAACGGGTGCCACGTAAACGTGCCACCCGTTTCTTGTTTATCAACAGTTCGTCGACGACTCGTGGTCGTAACTCTGACTAAACTTCGACCATTGCCTTTAGGTTCTTCAGAGCGCGAACACGAACCTTCACACTTGCTGGCTTGGCAGGACGATCCTGCAGTTCGCCTGTGAAAGGATTCTTCACATTCTTCTGAGCCGGACGAGCTGGAACCGCGCGTCGTTCAATTTTGACCAAGCCAGGAATCGAAAAGACACCGATACCGCTTTTGCGGAGTGCCTTACCGATTTCTTCGGTCAACGATTCGACGACTGCAACGACGTCCTTCTTCGGCAAACCTGTGGTTTCTGAGATCGCACGCATGATCTCAGTCTTAGTCATTGGCTTACTTCCAGTCTTTTTCGCCATTATCGTTCGTGCCTCCCGTATGAGAAAAGTTTTGTGCGGCAATAACTCCGACCGCATTTCGGTGCTCGACCGAAAACGGCCGCTTGCGGCGTCGATTAGAGGCATTACCCGTAAAAATGCAAGGGAAAACAGTGTTTTTTTATGAGACAAGCCAAAATGACCACCATTTTTGCGACCTTGGCAGGCAAAAAACCCCTCAAAAAGGGTACTTTTAAGCCCTTATCTGAATTCTGGAACCTTTGATTCATTCAGAACGACGAGCTCCGAGGTCACCAACCCGGACACAAACGCAACGCTCTGTAATAATGTTTTCAGGAGATGGCGGCCGAAACACAGCTGATCACCTGTGGAGTAAACTCAAGAAAGACAGAGACGGAGTTATGGCACCCTCAAAATTCAACACCGTGGCTGCTCAGCGATTCCCTCAATTTTCCTCGCACATACTGTGGGCATTCATACTCATTGCCAGCACATTTTTTGCTGGTGCAATTCGCAGTCCCAGTTTCTTGGATTTTCTGCACGACGGCATGGTTTCTCTCGTACGAGCTGAAGATCCCTCACAAGCTTCGCCAGAAGAAGAGGCTGTAAGCAATGGTGTGTATTTACCAAGTGAGCGACTTCGTGAACGACAGTTCGATCAGGCCCAACGACTGATAACTGGAGGCCGGATGGCCGACGCTACCGCACTACTCGATGAAATGCTGACAGTCGAACAGGATGTTTTCTTGGAGGCTGGTAACGCAAATGACCAAACCTGCCGTAGCATGAAAGCACTTGTAGCAGAGATTATCGGGACGCTTCCCGAAGCAGGAGCGGATGCATATCAACTTCAGTTTCGAACGCGTGCGGATCGCGCCCTTCAGGCAGCTCTCAATGAAAATGATAACGAGGCAATCATTGCCGTTGCCCGTAGATGGTTCCATACGCAAGCTGGGCACCGAGCGGCAATTTTGACTGCGGCACGCTTCCTTGAGTCTGGGCAACCATTAGCAGCGGAAGCATGGCTGGAGCGAATCGCCTCCACCCCCATGACCAATCTTCCAGACAATATGCTACCAACGTTCAGACTCATGCAGGCTGCAACAAGCATTGCAATCGATCCAAGCAACAAAATAAAAGCGAAGGAGTTACTTGATGACGTTGATGCACCGACCCGACTTGGTGGAGAGCCAATTCCTGAAAAAAACCTCTTGCGTGACCAACTCCTCATCAACAAATTGAGGATAGCGACTTCTGGTCCAGGGTCTCAAAACCTTGCAGCCGAAAACTGGGAAATGAGTCGCGGCACTCCTGACCGCAATCCACTCCGTCCCTGCGACCGACCACTCCTGGTACCTCGGTTTCGAGTCCCACTTACGCTCCATCCTCAGGAGAAACAGTTACTCTCAGAAAGAAGAGAACTTCTTGCCGAGCAAGGATCGCCAGTTCTTCCATCCGGGACACCTCTGGCCGTTGGTAATTCGCTGCTTGTTCAATCACGTGCGGGTGTGATGGCCATCGACTTCGAGTCAGGGAAACGATTGTGGATAGAAGGGAAGTTAGCGGCCTCGGCCATCACGGACCGTACGCAGCAGGAGTTCGAAGAACGAGGCACACATCCGCTCGATGCGTTGTTTTATGACACAACCTCCTCAACTCTCTCAAGTGATGGAGAACTCGTTTTTGTTGTTGAGCAAGACTCCTCAGCAATCTCTCGACAACAACTACGACAACCTGGCGGTCTACGCACTACTCATCGCAGTAACCGCCTTGTTGCTTACGACATTTCGCAGAACGGGCACCTTCGCTGGCAACTTCCACGAGCGAATAAGGAATTACCGGCAGAGAAACCTGACTCACGCTGGTTCCTGGGAAGTCCTCTACCGCTCGGCAATGAGCTCTTTGTTCTTGTCGAAGAACGACAGCAGATACGACTCGACGTCTTGTCATCAGCAACTGGTGAAACTATTTGGTCACAGCCACTCGCTGAGGTTGACGTCGAATACGACATCAATAACCGAGATGACCGTAAGCAACTTGGGCTCTCTCCCGCTTTTGCTGAAGGTATCCTGGTGTGTCCTACTGGTGCTGGTGCGGCAATAGCAGTCGACTTGGCAGCTCGTACGCTTCTCTGGGCATACCGATTTACTATTCCAAAACCAGACGATGTACGAAGATTAGCAAATGGTATTCAACTGAGATTTCAGGTTTTGGCGGGCAATATGGCTGGCATGCAAATGAAGTCCTCGGCAGAGGGGACCGCTGACGGAGGCAAATGGGTCGATTCACTCCCCATCATCGCCGGGGACAGAGTACTACTCACGCCATCCGGCTCAGAATTTCTTCATTGCGTTGATGTCCGGACTGGCAAACTATTGTGGCGATCACCACGAGCTGATTTCATAACGGTCGCTGGGATCACCAATCGCATGGTCGTCCTGCTTGGGCAAAAGACCGCAGCAGCAGTCTCGCTCGATGACGGAAAGATCGCCTGGAAACAAACTATTGGACTCAATAATGAATTGGTCTGTGGACGAGGAATTCTTTCTGGAAGCCGTCTCTATGTCCCAATCGACACTCCAGCAGTCGCTGAAATCGACACGTCGAACGGCAAGATAGTGGGGACATCTCTTGGCCGGGGCTCCGCTCTGCCCGGCAACCTTATCTCCTACCGTGGTGAGGTGATTTCCCAGGGATTGGATTCTCTTGATGTGTACCACCAGACTGCTGATCTTGAACGTGGTATTGAAACCGCTCTAAAGGATAACCCGAACGATCCGTGGGCTGTCACCTGGCGAGGTGAGCTCAGGCTTGATAAAGGCAATACCACTGAAGGTCTGGAAGATATCCGCAGCATTCACGGCAGCAAAGGACCACGTCCTTCGGCTTCTACATTGAGTCAGGCGATTGAGTTTGCTTTGAAAAACGACTTTTCAGCTGCTGCCGACTTTTGGCCTGAGGGTGTTGCAATCGCGCCGTCTCAACAGACGGCAGAAACCATTCGTCAACTTGCTGCAGAAGGTTTTCTTCAAGCACATGAACCAATGAAGGCCTGGGAGGTCTGCCGAGACTGCCTTCGATCATCGACCTTTTTACCGCCAAGAAATGACAAAACGTTAATACGCGACCCCGTAGACACCTCACTCTGGATCGCATCAAGGCGCTGGTTCCAAAGAAAACTGAACCAGATCGTTGAAACACCATCATCTGAAAAAATACAGCAGATAATTGATGAGGATGAAAAAAATGAGCTTCAAAAAGTAACATCCATTCCAAATCCATCGGCTCGACACATTGCGCTCGATGTTTTTATAGATCGATTCGCTAACCGCAAGGTAGAAGCCACGGCTACAAGCAGCCTTCGAGCGACATTGCAGGAGGAGCTTTCAGGATTAACTGGTATAGCCCGACAAAACATACTCCTTGAGCTTCAGCTTCTCGCCCCAAACAACACCGGGCAGCCAACGTTTTCAACCAATACATCAAGACAACTTGATGCCACCAAAAGCTTTGTGCACGACACGTGGCCACTTGGGCAGGTTGATGTCACGCAAAGCCAAGAAGCGACAGAAGTTGGTGATGTCCTTAATAAAACAACACAGATCAGGCTCATTCACGCAAAGAATTCTGGCTTTCCGAATGCAACCCTTGAACATACCGGACGAAGTATTATCCTTCGTGACCAATTTGGAGCGGCAATTGGAGATGCTATCTCGATTGATTTAGAGGGGGCAAAACATCCACACCTTACGAGTTATTTTCGTCTCCGTTCGCATTCTGCTTTCCTCATAAGCCGCATTCTTCTTCTTCAAACCAGCCACTCTCTTACGGCTTTTGAAATTTGTGAACCTGCTGATGGTGAACACCGACTTCTTTGGGCAACAACCGACAACCGTATTATTAATCCAAGACAAAACTTCACAACTCAGACTCCTAGCACCTCACTAGAACGACTCCTTCGGCCTCTCGGGCCATTACCACTTCAGTCAAAAGTTGCAGTCGAATTAAGCAATCACCAAATTCAGAGAATACCGACTTTTCGCATTGGCAATCCACAGCGCACAGGCGTCCCCATTATCTCTGGCAACACTCTTGAGCTACGCCATATTCGAACGGGTGAGATTCTGTGGAGACGACGAGACATCCCGGCAGGATCAGAAGTATTTGGTGACTCAGAGGTGCTCTGCATTACAGGAAGGGACGGCAAAAAATCCCAAATCCTCTCGATGAAAGATGGTCATCTCATTTCCTGCCATGACCTCCCTCCCCGACAGAATCGACTCAACGCCTCTGGCAAGCATCTTCTTGTCCTGAGTCCAACCGATCCCAACACAACCGAGAACGTGCAATTAGCAGTGATTGATGTACGTGACAACAGCCAACATATCGTTTGCGAGTGCCCCCCCTCTGCCCGCGGACTCATTGTTGATGATGATATTTTTCTGGTGATAACCCCAGATGGAAATTTAACTGCTATCGACATTGCAGCCAGAAGAACAAAATTTACGACAACCCTGCAAGAGATGCCGACCGGGCTTCAGCAACTCCGCTGCCTCGCTTGGCAGGATAGGTACATTCTGTTCGCGATCCGAAAGGGAAACAGACAGGACGAAAAACGGTTTAACGGAATTGACGCAATAAACCGTTTTGGAACTGGCACGGGACAGCCGAAAGCTGAATCATCAACAATTTGGTCCATCAGCCAACTGACCGGTGACATGATGTGGTCTCAACCTGCTTCAGTCCAGCGGCACATTGTTCAAACTCCACAACCCACGGGCCTACCAACCCTCATATTTGGCCGCCGTCTGCGTATGGCAAATACGCATGCAGGCCATGGGGGAAACTACCGGGGACGCTACCGTCTAAGCCTGCTGTGCCTCGACAAACGAACTGGTTCGTTACTCCACATTGACGACAAACTTCGAATGGAGCCCGATCAGAATACAAGCACTGCAGAACTTAGCGTACGTGGCGATGCCCTGAATTCGACCGTTGAAATGAGAATCGTAAGCAGACGACAGATGGGTGGAAATATTCCAAAGATCATGCTTCACTTTACGGGGTTACCCAGCGAAAACACTCAGCCGTTTCGCTCGGAAGAAGAGCCGCTGGTCTACACAGACATTCTAAGTGAAGTGCAACACTGGATTGAACGGGCAATAATTGGCCCATAAATTGCTTGCAACGAGTCGATATTTCAAACACCACAGAAACACCTCAATCGGCTCATCTCGAGAGACATGATTCATGAATGAAAACCTGACTACAGGATTAGGGCGATGTGCCAACCAAAGGTTCGTGTCATTCACGATCGTAATATCACTTCTTACTATCTTTGCTCAACCAGGCATCTGGCAGTTTCATCGCGCGGAAGCGGCGTCAATCAATGCAAACGAGGCTATATCGGGCGGCCTTGACTGGCTCGTGGCAAATCAATCGCGACGAGGCAACTGGACTGCCAATGAGGGCCGGTACCCCACGGCAATGACAGCCCTTGCCGGAACGGCTCTGCTTCTCGAAGGCTCTACGCCCACGCAAGGGAAATATGCTGACTCAATCGCCCAAGCTGTTGACTATCTTATAAGTCGTTCACGGCCGAACGGGCTTATCGGTGACCCGAAAACAGATGATCGCTATACCTACGGACATGGATTCTCAATGCTCTTCCTGTCTCAGGTCCTTGGTGAAGAAGAGGACCTTGCTCGCCGAAGTGAACTTATTCAAGTTCTTGAGCAGGCTGTTGAATTTTCGGGGCGGGCGCAAACAAAAGATGGGGGCTGGGGGTACGTAAGCGCAAAGGATGGAAATGACTTCGACGAGGGTTCAACAACAATTACACAGGTACAGGGGCTACGAGGGTGTCGGAACGCGGGCATTCCGGTTCCCCGGGCGATAATAGATCGTGCCATTGCGTACATCCACAAGTGCACCATGCCAGATGGTGGCGTGCAATACAGTTCGAAAGGAGGAGGAGGGCGACCAGCGATTTCGGCAGCAGCTATTGCATGCTTATTCAACGCTGGGGAATACGATGATACCCATGTTCCCCGAATGCTGACCTATGCGGAAAAGCATCTGGGAAACATTGCAAACAACGGCTTTGGCCATTGGCACTACGCCCACTATTATTACTCGCAGGTCATGTACCGCGAGGGTGGCCAGAAGTGGTCTGACTATCGTCGGCAAATCGAAAAACGCTTGGTTGCAGAGGCAACAAAAGATCGTGCAGGAGTTTTCTGGCAGCAAGGATACATTGGGCCCGTCTACACGACCGCCACAAATCTCACCATTCTTCAGCTGAACAATGGGATGCTACCGATCTACCAGCGTTAACGGGCTCCTTACGGAAATCGTGCGGTACCGACCCATGAGACACACTCATGCAGTTGGTTGGACCGGCCCAAAGGAGGTATCATCTAATCAACGATTGTTCTGTCCCAACACAACCTCAACCCTTAACAATGTTTCTGGAGCCGTGAATGCAGTCCGAATCTCAAGTTCCGCCAACCACCGACAGACTACACGAGGCTCACGAAAAGATTGTTGATCAACTTTCTCGAGTGATTGTTGGCCAACAGCAAGTAATTGATGAATTACTTATCTGTCTTTTTTCTCAGGGACACTGCTTGCTGGAAGGGGTTCCCGGACTCGCAAAAACACTGCTCATCAGCACACTTGCCAGAAGCCTCGACCTGGCTTTCAGTAGAATACAATTTACACCTGATCTCATGCCGGCTGACATCATTGGGACAGAGGTACTTGAAGAAGACCGAAGCAGTGGAACCCGGAACCTGCGTTTCATTGAGGGGCCATTGTTCTCAAACGTGATCCTTGCCGATGAGATAAATCGAACACCTCCAAAAACACAATCTGCACTGCTCGAAGCGATGCAGGAGCGGCAGGTCAGCGTTGGTCGCACCCAACATCAACTGTCCGATCCCTTTTTTGTTCTTGCAACACAAAATCCGATTGAGCAAGAAGGCACCTATCCACTGCCAGAAGCACAGCAGGATCGTTTTATGTTCAAGGTTTTCGTCCAGTACCCATCATTTTCAGAAGAATTTGAGATTGCTCAGCGAACAACCGGAACAACGACATCTGACGTCGAACCAATACTCACGGCATCAGAAATTATTGCACTTCAGAAAAGTGTCCGGGAGGTTCCCCTCAGTGACCATATAGCACGTTATGCGATTGCGATCGTTCGGCAAACACGTGTTGGTGGTGATGGTGTTCCCGACTTTGTGTCTGATCAACTTGCGTGGGGCGCTGGCCCACGTGCCGTTCAATATTTAATTCTTGGATGCAAGGCGAGAGCCCTTCTTCAAGGAAGGTCCCATGTAACCATTGAGGACGTGCAAGCTCTCGCCGCCCCGGTACTTCGACACCGAATTGTTGTCGGCTTTGCTGCAGAGAGTGAGGGTGTCACAGCAGACTCAATCATTAGGCAACTTATCGAGACAACCCCCGCACACGAGGATGAACTCACGCGTGACCCCCGCTTCCAAACAATATTTGCCTCCTGAGGTACTCGCTCGTATCGGGCGGCTTGACCTCAGAGCTCAGGCCGTTGTCGAGGGAGTTCTTGCGGGGATGCATAAAAGCCCTTACAAGGGAAACTCCGTCGAGTTTCTTCAGCACCGTGAATACACACGAGGAGACGACCTCAGACGCGTCGACTGGAAGGTCTGGGGACGGCAAGACAGGTTCTACGTCAAGGAATACGAGAACGAGACGAACCTTCGACTGTTTCTTCTTGTTGATGGCTCTGCGAGCATGGACTATGTCCCGCCTCGTTTTGAACGTGCCCCGGGATTAACAAAATACGACTATGCAGCCACACTAGCAGCCAGCCTTGCCTGGCTTGGACTTTCCCAAGGTGATGCGGTTGGTGCGTCTATTTTTGATGACCAGATTCGAACCAATGTTCCACCAAGAACAAATCGCTCTCACCTCAACAGCCTTATTGCTGGCTTTGAAAAGCCTCGTCAGCGGCACGCCTCCGATTTTCATGCTGTCCTGCGAAACCTTGCGGAGAATTTACCGCGCCGAGGATTAGTAATAATTTTCTCAGACTTATTTGGGGATAGGGATGCACTCAGCAAAGGACTCCAGGTCCTGAGGCAGAGAGGGCACGACGTTGCTATCTGTCACATACTCGACGACGACGAAATCGACTTTCCTTTCGATGGCCCAACCCGCTTTGAGGGGCTTGAGGTAGGCGGAGAAATCAGTTGCAATCCGCGTGCTTTACGAGATGGATATATTGAAGCGATGGAAAAATTTCTTGCAGAAGTGCGGAGTCGGTCGGCTGCCTCTCAATGCGACTATCAACTCACAAGAACAAGTCAGGCCGTAGATAAAACTCTTGTAAATTTTCTGTCTCGACGCTCCAGAACACGCGGAAGATCATAGTTTAGATTTTCTCATTTTTGATTCTCCACAGTGAAAAAAAGTCATACCGATGCCAACATTTGACTTCATGACGTTACTGTGGTGGGGGCTGCCATTTGCTGCAGCGCCAGTAATCATTCATCTCATAAATCTGCTACGACATCGAGTCATCCGTTGGCCAGCAATGGAGTTCCTCCTTGCGAGCCAACGGAAGTACCGCACTCGTATTCTTTTAAAGCAACTTCTTCTGCTCCTGCTCCGAATTCTGGCAATCGTCGGCCTTGCTCTGCTATTTGCACAGCCTCGCTGGGATAGAAATCTCGGTGGTGTTCTTGGGAGCAACCGAACAAGACACGTCGTCCTCCTCGACGACAGCTACTCCATGGGTGAAGTGTTCGGCATTGGTGAATCATCTGACTTACCTGCGACGACTGCGATGAGCCGCGGCCGCAAGATGGTGGAACGTCTGCTTGAAGAACTCGCAGCAACACCTGGCCAGCAGGACTTTTCTCTTGGCCGTCTTTCCCGGCTTCAACGAACCTTCCCGGGCGATTTAAATAACACTGGCGATACAACCACCGATGAGCAACTTTTTGACATCTATGCCAAGGCGATTACACCACAAAACCTCGACTCTGTACGTACCGATGTTCAAAAGATTCGAACTTCATCCAGCACAACTGAGATTGCCCCAGGAATTCGGAACATTGCACCAATGTTTGCCGGAGATGACGGGTCCGGTGTTCTCTGGCTCATAACTGATCTGAGAAGCAACGACTGGCGTGCTTCTGAAGACATCGCCAACCTATTAAAACCACTGACAGACACAGGAATTGAAATTCACATCGTCGATACGGCAACAACTGAATCTGACACAGAATTTTTGCAAAATCTGGCACGATCAAATCTTACCGTCGAACGAGTTGAAATGATTGGTGGCACGCCTGTTTCCAACGTACTTCTCCCATGGGAAGTCACTGTTCGCAACTACTCGTCATCACCCTCGGGACAAGTGTCTCTTACTATCCGAGAAGATCGGCTTGAACGGCCTGGAATACAAATAGATTCAATTCCACCGGGTGACATTGCCACCGCTCGATTTGAGTCTCGATTTCAGAACACGGGCAGTCATACGGTTGAAGTTGAATTACCAGCGGACCGTCTGCCACTCGATAACCGCCGGACCGCCGTTGTTGAAGCGGTCGATGAGGCTGAAGTCCTTCTCATTGCAACAAGTGACCGAAAAAACCTTGAGGATGATGCCTTTTATCTCGCAACTGCACTGAACCCAGGCGCAACTGCAGCAACAGGACTACGGCCACGTATTGAGCAACCTCGTGCCCTTACAACACTCGAACTCAAACGTTTTGATTCTATATGGCTTCTTGATGTGCCACGACTTGATGCAAGGGCAATCAGACCGTTGGAAGACTACGCTAGAAACGGCGGCGGTGTCGTTTTCTTTGTCGGCCCAAAGACAGACTACAAATCAATAAATGAATTCCTCTTTCGTAACGGGCAAGGTGTTTTTCCTGTTCCTCTAGCAGGTGCTGTTGATCTTCTGAAGGACCAACAAAATCCAAATGCCCCTGACATCGTTGCTGAAGAACATCCCATCGTCGCTATTCTTAGTGGTCGTCGAAATCCGTTTCTCGATGCTGTTGGTGTTGATCGCTATATAGCGGTTGACCGTTCGTTTCAACCTCCTGTCGGCTCCGGCCTTCGTCGACTTTTATCTCTTAGAAACAAAGCATTTTTTGCCGTTGAGAAGCCATTCGGTGAAGGCATGGGAGTCGCATTTCTCTCAACGGCTGCACCCACCTGGAACAATTGGGCTCGCAATAACCCGAGCTGGGTTGTTGTCATGCTCGAACTTGAAAGGCACCTTGCCAGACTCCAGCGAGAACAAGACGCAGTTCTTGTCGGGCAGCCAATCACGATCAACCTGCAACAGGGTATTGATCAAGTTGATGTTGATTTCATTTTGCCCCCAGACGATCGCATCGTGCAAGAAGTTGCGTCCATTGATCAGAACGGCAATCTTGCAACTGCGATGAAAGACACGTACGAACCAGGTACGTACAAGGCCCGCTGGCAAACTGTTTCTGGAACTCGACGAGAAGTGGCAACAGCCGTCAACATCAATCCGACTGAAGGCAATCTAGAGCGAGTTTCGCTCTCTGATTTACCTGATTCCCTACCCGGCATCCCGTTCTCATACGACAGAGCGGACGACCTTGAGCCTCGTAATGAGAGTCATGGTGGTACATCTTTGGTCCGGCCCTTATTACTCATTTTGCTTATCGTCTTGGTCTGTGAACAAATGCTGGGCTATGCCGTGAGCTACCACAGAACAAGCAAGAGATCATAAACCTTTCCTTTTCAGTCTGACGATGATGCATAACCTTTCTGACACCATAGCGCACACTTTATTCTGCGTGACAGAGCATGTTGATTACCGTATCTCAAGCGGCCTTCTTGACAGCTTTTCAGAATGGTGGCACATGCCCGCGCTCGTGGCATGTGTAGCAACTGTGGCAGCATTCGTATTGTGGATTTATCACTGTGATGCTGCTGAAATACCTCGATGGAAAGGTGCGCCTCTGGCAATGCTACGTATCTTTGCGTGGATCATCTTACTTCTCGGCTTACTCGACATCAGCCGCACAGCAGAACATGAAATCAGTTTTCCATCCCGAGTGGCTGTGCTTGTTGACGGAAGTGCGAGTATGACGCTGGCTGCAAATACTGGACCCGTTGACGCGGCACCGAACCAGACAGCAGGAGAGATGAGTCGAGCGAAGGTAGCGAAAGACATTCTTCACAACAGCTCCCTTGTCACTTCTCTTCGTGAGGTGCATGAGGTGTCAGTGTGGAGTTTTTCAACCGATTCCGAAAAACTTGTCTTACTTCCTCAGGAGACACAACAAACCGAGCGTCCCGAGGTACAGGACGCCCCTCAGGAATGGCATGATAAATTGCTCTCACAGGGAACGGAAACACGGCTTGGCGATGCTCTCCTGAATGTCGTACGGCGTGAACCTGACGAATCACTTGCTGGTATTATCCTCCTCACGGATGGTGGAAATAATGCGGGAGTGGACCCAATACAAGCGGCAGCTACGATCGCCAATTCACCGACCGAAGTGCATGTTATAGGACTTGGATCAGAACGATTGCCTGCAAACGTGCGAGTAGCTGATCTCCTCGCTCCACCACGTATTTTTCCTGGCGACAGTTTTAGTATCACTGGTTATCTCCAGAGTCAGGGCCTCGAAGGCGAGATCGCTCAAGTTGAACTTCTTGAAGCTGAAGCGGGCACTATGATCGATGCTTCTTCCAAGGAACCTACTGGCCGCGTCATAGACACAACTGAAGTACGATTAGCCGCTGATGGTGAACTCTTAGCCGTACGTTTTGATCTAGATGGCCTGGACAATCCAGGCAGCCGTGTACTTGCAATCCGTGTAATCCCCCCACAAACGGATAGTCGCTCAGGAGATAATTTAGAAGCTGCAGACATTGAAGTTGTCGATGCAAAAACTCAGGTATTACTTTTATCTGGTGGACCGAGTCGGGAATATCGTTTCTTAAGGAATGTACTTCAGAGAGACCAGAGTTTTGCTGTTGATGTTCTTTTGAATTCGGCACCGTCAGGAATATCGCAAGATGCTCGTAAAATTCTTAATGGCTTTCCAGAAAGTAGGGAAGCACTTGATGAATATGATGTTATCGTTGCAATTGACTACGACTGGGAACAATTAGACCCCGCATCGACCGCTCGCCTTGAGCGTTGGGTGAGCGAAGACTCTGGAGGTCTTTTCTTTGTCGCTGGTAACGTTTTTATGGAAAGTTGGCTGACAGACCGACGCTTTGAGGCAATCCGAAATCTTCACCCTGTTGAACTTCGCCGCGGTGAGCAGATCATGCTTACGCCGCAACTCTCCGCCATCGATCCACTCCCGCTCCGTTTCAGTCCTGACGGCAAGGAAAGTGAGTTTTTATGGCTTTCTTCAAATCCTATTGCGAGCCAGACCATCTGGAGTGAATTCCCAGGATTCTACGCATGCTTTGATACATCGGTCGCTAAACCCGGAGCCACCGTTTATGCCAGAATTGGTCGGGACGAGGGACTTGGTCGTACCCGCGAAGGACCGATCTATTTTGCGGGCCAACTCTACGGATCTGGCACAGTCTTTTATGCAGGGAGTGGAGAACTCTGGCGAATACGTGGTGTCGATCCAGCCGCTCATGAACGGCTCGTCACGCAGACAGTCCGGCACGTTGCCAAAGGACGACTTCTACGAGGCTCAAGTCGGGGCAGACTCATGCTTGAACGCGATCGTTATCCGGTTGGAGAGACCATTATCGCGCGTATCATGGACACGTCGGATGACATTCGGCCCGAAATCGAAGCAGTCAGTCCTGATGGACAACGAATTCAGGTACCCATTGTCTCAGATCCAGTTCGAGCTGGTGGTCTCCAAGGAAGTTTTGTCGTAACGAGTGAAGGTAGCTGGCAGATCGTCCTCATTATTGATGGCAACAAAAATGACCGGACAGTTCGTCGGATTCAAGCAACATTACCAGACCGTGAACTGGCCCAACCAAAACTTGAGCGGGAGATTTTAAGTCAGGTTGCTCTGACTACAGGTGGCTCCAGCTGGTTTCCAACTGGAACAACAATGAATACGACTGACGTCACAAAGATGGTCAACTCGCTCAAAGACCGCTCTCGTAAAGAATATGAAACCGGTGAAAATGACAAAACATTCAAAAAGACTTTGAACAGCTTTTTACTGGGTATTGGAATTTTCCTCCTCTGTAGTGAGTGGATTCTACGAAGATTGGTAAAACTCGCGTAGGCTATTTGCCAGCAAACTGGCTTCAGAGTCACTTATTATGATTGCTTCAAGTATTCCACTGAAAACAGAACCAGAAACTGGTCAACAACCACGTAGCAAGATGCATGGTTCACCAAACGACTACAAGCTTTCTCAGTTTCTCAAGCGAATACGGAAACGAGCTCGGCGATGGATCTTTATTGAGGCGATTTCACTGATTGGGCTATCGATAGCGGCGTGGTTTTGGAGCACACTTCTACTTGACTGGCTCATTGAACCTCCGCCAGTAGTGCGGCTCCTGGCTGTAGGAGCACTTTGCCTTTGGGTCAGTACGATTATTCTAAATCGGCTCATCAGGAGGTTGCGTGCGCCATTACGCGATGAGCAGCTTGCATTACTTGTTGAACGGACACACCCAGAGTTACAGGACAGTCTTTCGACAGCAGTAGAACTGCGTCTCGTTGAAACACAATCGACTTCGTCAACAATTGATGTCACCCTTCTTGACCGCACAACGTCGATTGCTGCAGCATCTATCAAGCGAATAACGATGGGCCGCCTCTTCAGACGAACTCATCTTCTGCGGAAAGCTGGGCTGAGTGGTTTTTTTGTTGGAACAATGGCTGCGGTGCTCGTTCTCCTACCGACTGTTCGCGAAACATGGGCGCAACGGATGCTGCTGTTGAGGGACACCCCCTGGCCACGGCAGGTTACTCTTTCGATAGCTGGCTTTCCCGATGGTGTCCGAAGAGTCGCCCGGGGAGTAGATGTTGAAATTCTTGTGACGGCTCGATCCACCGGAGAATTACCCAAATTTGTTGAGCTACAACACCAAGGAAAAGATGGCTGGACGACTCACCGCATGGGGACTCGCGGTACTTCCGAGGAGAAAAGCCAACTGTTTACGTACATCATTAAGAAACCAAAAGAGGATCTGGCCATTGAGGTTCGCGGAGGTGACGGCAGGCTTCGAGACTTGCGTCTCGACGTAGTAGAGCCTCCTTCATTAGCTAACATCAACCTGCAAATCACTCCGCCTGAGTACATCGGTGGCAAGCCAAGGCCCCTTGCTGCAACTCGTCTTGTCGAAGTATCAGCAGGCTCCACTCTCTCGATCACCGCTGAATCATCAAAGCCGTTATCCGGAGCGACCATCCGTTCAATACCTATGCCATCGGCACCACAGAAACTCACCACGGACACACAAGCCTCCAACGCTCAGGCTATGGAAAAAGATTCTCTTGTCGCACAACTCACAACTGAGTTACCGGAAACATCTAGACAAAACGTTTCTCTTGAAAAATCACCAAAGAGCATCTCTGGAACACTCGGGCCAGTACTCGACGATTGTATTTTAGATATTCAGTTTACTGATACTACTGGCATTACAAACCAGAAGCCCATTCGCTTTCAACTACTCTCTCGGCCGGACCTGCCTCCAGAAATTGAGGTCACTCCTGATGGCATCTCATCAGTAATCACAACCTCTGCAGCCATTCCGATTACGGGCAGGATCCAAGATGATCATGGGCTCGCTGAGGCAACAGTCTCTCTTCGACGCATCACAGACATCGCTGCTGACTCAACTGACACCGAACTCCAGCAGACATCGATTTCGCTCGCCACCGAATCATCTACCGTACTTGATCTCGTCAAAGGGGCATCACCTCGCATTGAATCGGCATCACTGCCTGCCAAAGTGGGTGATGAACTGGAACTCATCGTCTCTGCAAAAGATATGTGCGGTCTTGCGGGTGGCCCTCAAACAAGTACTACAGAGCCTTGGCGACTTCGTGTTGTTTCACCAGAGGTACTACTGGCAATGCTCGAGGCCAGAGAGGTCATTCTGCGTCGCCGATTCGAGAGCCTGATTGGTGATTTTCAGCAGAAACGGGACCGGGTAGTAACCGATGTCACAGCAAAGGAAGCAGGCAACGAGACAACAACATCCCAACTTGCTGAGGCGACTTCCAGGGCTAACGGAGAAACCACTGAGATCGCAGCATCATTCCGAGATATCTCGGATGAATTATTCAACAACCGGGTTCTTACTGCACCGCTCGAGGAACGTCTTCTGAATCAGATCGCAACGCCGCTTGAAAAGATTGTAAGTGGACCAATCGAGCAATTACGCCTCGCAGTCTACGACTCGGACCAGCCAACAGACGCAAATAGCCTCATTAAGATGGCTGATATCTGCCTTGATCGCATGCGGTCTGTGCTTGATAAAATGATTGAATTGGAGACGTATAATGAAGTTATCGACTCCCTCCGCACTCTTATCGAGCAACAGCAGTCGATTCGTGGAGAAACAAGTAAGCAACAAAAGCAACGTGCCCGTGACGTGCTGAAGGGACTGTAAGGCAATTTCCCCAAATGCTGACGCACAGCCAACACAACACCGCCCAGCTATCCTTTGTGAACTCTACTTTCACACGGTGTCTTCTTGTCGGTATAGGCATTACGATCACCTCAGCAGCACCAGGATGGGCACAAACTGTCTCACCACCAAACTCACAACTTGCCGAAAGGGAACGTGCACTCAGCACTCGAATGCGTGAATTGGAGGCAACCTTCCTTCGCCTCGCAGACCTTCTTGACACAACCGATCCACGTAGAGCGACTACCCTTCGTTCAGCATTCGAGCAAGCAAGAGAACTTGAGGTGACTGATCGTCTCGATACGATTGTTGAACTGCTGGAAAAGGGTCAGCTATTGAAAGCAGGTACTGGTCAAGATGCTGCTATTGACCGCCTGCGTGAGTTACTCGCCGTGCTTGAGTCTGGAGAAAACAGAAAAACAGTCACTGACTCGAAGAAAAAAGTGAAAGAGTTTCTCGGACGAATAAATAATCTCATTGCTCGACAAATGGGCCTTGAGGGAACAACAGAAGCCGGAGGCAACCCTGACGAGATAGCAGAGAAACAAAACACTCTTGAGGACGACACTCAGGCACTCGCTGAAGATGTTGACGCGTTTCGTCGAGAGTCCGCCAATGCTGCGGGCGTAAAGCCACAAAGTGATTCCGACGACAAGCCACAATCAGAATCAGCGAAGGATGGTTCTCCAAATGAATCATCCGAAGGGCAGGGGGGCGAGAACAGCAACTCACCTGATCAAGACAGTGACTCAGGTGAGAAAAAAAGTAACCAACAGGAACCCCAAGGAAATGATGAAGTTTCTCGAGCAGACCGAACGAATCGACGACTTGAGGCGGCCCGTTCACGCATGCAGGAAGCAAAAGAGAAACTTGATGCTGTCGAGCCAGAAGCCGCTCGAAAAGAGCAGGAAAAAGCATTAGCCGAATTAGAGGCAGCTCGAGCTGAACTTGAAGAAATCCTTCGACAACTCCGCGAAGAAGAGATTGAGCGTCTCTTAGTCAAACTCGAGGCACGAATCCGAGACATGCTACGGGCAGAACGAATGATTCTCCGGGGGGTCGAGCAACTCTCGAATGAGACGGCCACAACAAGTAAACGAGAACGAGAACTTGAGTCCACTCGGCTTGGATCTGAACAAAATGTGATTACTGCAAACATCACGCGGGCATTGACACTTGTCCGCGATGATGGCTCGGCGGTAGCAATACCAGAAGCCCTTCAGCAGATCAGAGAAGACTCCTCATTGGCAGCAGATCGGCTCAAGAGAAGTGACTACGGTTCATTCACACAAGGTATCGTTGAAGGCTTGGTGGGCAGCCTGGAAGAACTTCTGTCAGCTCTCGAGCGAGCAGAGCGCGAGCAGCAGGACAGGCAGGAACAGGGACAGGCTCGTGGTCGACCTGCAAAACCCGGCGAGCAGCCACTCGTAGACAAAATCGCAGAACTTAAAATGTTGCGGATTCTCCAAACACGGGTAAACGGAAGAACATCCCGGTTTTCCGACCTACTCAACGAGGGGACTGAACAGGCTTCAGAAACTGAATTAATCGAGGCCCTTGGAAGGCTGGCGAATCGACAGGAGCGAGTAGAGCGTGCTGCTCATGATATCGCAACAGGCCGCACTGAGTAATCGAAAAATGTGGCTCGGAGTATACTCTGATGATGGCGTTTCTCTGCTCGAAAAATTCAATGACGATACTTCACATCCTGAGTCCCTCAGGAGGAAACACTTTGCAAACAATGAACGCAGCTCGACTCTCTGTAGCGATTGTCTGTCTTTGCACCTGTCTTGTCTTGACGGATTCCGCACATTTGCGTGCAGAGGGAACACCGATTTCCCGAGATTCCTCTGAAAACCTTACCCCGCAGGATGAGCTTGCACGAAGAGCCAGTTGGAGCCAACCAAGCGAGACGGAAAATACCAAGCGGCTAGAAACGTGGCTTTCGGACCAAACGAAAACAAGCCAGAAAAGAGCAACTCTAGCAACGACTACACCACGCAAGGGCATGGATGCTCTTGACTATCTCATGCAGGTCATCTGCGCTGTTGAGAAACAACACCAAGGATTGCTTACTGACATCTCGTCCATGCCTCCCATTGAAATCATCCGCTTAACAGAGAAACTGAATCGGACTGAAAACGATACATTTGCTATCGAGACGATTCGTTTGTGGACTGCCCGAAAGTTAATCCGGCTCGGCCGTTATGACGAGGCAGCACTGCTCCTCGATGGGCTACCCCTTGACTCCAGTGTTGACCCCACGACTTTACTTTTCTGCAAGGCTGCCTGTGAGTATTGGCTACTGGAAATTGAGGAGGCTGCACAAAGTGTCGCCAAACTACTTGAGAGAGAAAAAGAGCTACCCGTCCGATACCGACAACTTGCCTTGCTCTTGGAAACAGACATAACCTCACTCAAAGAAGATTCTCTCGATCACATTTCTCGGCGAATGAGAGACGTAACACGACGACTTGAACTCGGGCATGCTGGGCCCGGGGTACAAGCGGTCCAGAGTGGGGTCATTGATTCACTCGACAAACTGATTAAGAAACTCGAAGAACAAAAAAAACAGCAGGCTTCTGGAGGTGCAGGCAGTGCCGGTGGCAGCATGTCCGATGGTCGGCCGATGGAAGACAGCCAACTCGCTGGTGGGAAAGGCCGTGGTGAAGTAAAAAAACGAGAACTCGGTGAAACTGATGAATGGGGCGATCTCCCACCCCGCGAGAGAGAAGACGCCTTGCAGCAAATCGGCAGAGACTATCCAGCGCACTACCGAGAGGCGATTGAACAGTACTTCAAGCGACTTGCAACGGGCAAGCCATAAAACGAACGGAAGAAATGAAGTGGCAGTCCTTGATCTCCCAAAACACGAGTCAATCAAACAGCGACAATCCGTTAGCCACATTTGCGGTAAAGCCTGGACCGCTCAACCCTACCTCCTGACAGGCGTCCTTGTTCTCTTCGCACTCTGGGCACCTTGTCTAACACCTGCCCAAGAAAACGCTCCGAAACAAGACGCCACCGTCACCCTTTCAAACGGAGACATTGTTCGTGGAAAACTTGTACATCTAGATGATGAAAACGTCACTGTTTCCGACACGTCAAAAAATCCTGTTGAGATAAGCACGTTAAAGATACCTTCTGTCCGTAAAATAACTGTACCGGCACGCTCGACTAACGTGAACAAATTCATGATTGGGCTTATTGATGGTTCTTATGTAAGAGCAGATACCATTTCAACAGATGACTCAACGGCTTTTCTATCAATTGGAGACAGTGCGATTGAAGTACCGCGAGACGCTGTCCACTGGATTGCTTTTCAAGAACCCCAGTCAAATCCACCAGAGTCTTACAAATGGCTTGAGGAACTCCCTGAAAACCCAGCAGCTGACATCGTTGCCATCAAGCGTGATACTGCGTGGCAATTCATTGAATGTGCAATCACTCAAATCACACCAGAAAATGTTGTAGTGCTTCTCGACGGTGAAAGTATTCCAGTCAAGCGAAGCAAAATCTTTGGCATTTGTTGGTTACGACCCGGAGAAAAGCCAGGCAAAGATATAGAGCCCAACCCGTCAGACATTCTATTACGCTCACCATTAGGCGAAATGAAGTGCCGTAAAATAACGTGGAATGATGACCTATATTGTTGGGAGATAACGATGGTAGCAGTAGAAGATGACTTCGTTATTGCTCTCCCAGCAGACGCCCTATCATCGATCGATTACACCTTCGGACGACACATTGACCTTACCCGAAGGCCACCAGCAAACTCGAGAACTGACCCCTACTTCGGTGGACTTGCAGGCGATGCAACACTTTTACAGTACTTCGCACCAAGAAGCATCATGACACCCGATGATGAGAATCAAGACTCATCAGTTCCGACACTACTTGTTCATCCTCGAACTGAAATAACATGGACTGTTCCTGACGACTCACGCCGTTTTCAGGCAAGTTTTTCACTAGCCAAGAATTCTGTCTCACCAACGGTAGTCATGGTTCAGATTGATAATTCTGAAGTTTTTCAAACCGTGCTCGGAAACTCAGAAGAAGGAGACATGAGCAATCAGCCTCTCTCTGTCGACATAGCTATTGATGGCGGCAAACAACTAAAAATCATTGTTGACTTTTTAAAGAAACCTTTAGATGGCACAGATGAAAAGAATGTAGCTTCTTTGCTCAGTGGCCCGATTCAAGTCAAGAATCCGAGAATCGAGCGGTAAATCAATATGCGTACAACTCATAATCAAGCCATTACTAAAAAAACAGACCGGTATATCGTCATCGTGATATTGATATCACTTCTGGCAACTACATGCCCAGTTGCATTTTCTGCCGGTAACAACGAAAAACTGCCAGACGTTCTTTCGGCTCAGCAAGAACGCATCCGCGTCATTGAAACCGCTGCAAAAACTTCGGTATCTATTTTTGCTGGCAGTTCCGGTGGAGGCTCTGGTGTTCTCATTAGCCCTGACGGATACGCCCTCACAAACTTTCACGTCGTCCAGCCAGCTGGAATTGCCATGCGATGTGGGCTCAACGATGGACAACTCTACGAGGCCGTCCTCGTGGGCCTGGATCCGACGGGCGATCTTGCAGTCATAAAATTGATCGGAAAAGATGCCTTTCCATACGCTCCTATCGGTGACAGTGACACCGTTTCTGTCGGCGATGCCTGCTACACCATCGGCAATCCTTTTTTACTAGCAACCAACCTCCAGCCGTCCGTGAGTGCGGGCATTGTTTCGGGGGTCCATCGCTATCAATTTCCGGCTGGCACTCTTCTCGAATACGCAGACTGTCTTCAGGTCGATGCCGCTATCAATCCAGGTAATTCCGGCGGAGGACTCTTTAATGCACGTGGAGAACTGATTGGTATTAACGGCCGTGCTTCATTTGAAAAACGCGGCAGAATTAACGTCGGGGCAGGCTATGCCATTTCTTCCAATCAGGTTCACAATTTCTTAGGGATACTTAAAAGTGGCCATCTCGCAGACCATGCAACCCTTGGGGCAACCGTTGCGACAAGTGCTGATGGACGAGTTGTTGTCTCCGATATCCTTGAATCTTCAGATACATGGCGAAAAGGACTGCGAATCGATGACGAGATCATTGAATTGGCAGGAAGAAGTGTCCGTAGCGTCAATGCCTTCAAAAACATTCTTGGGACACTACCATCTGGCTGGCGAATTCCTGTAGTCTTCCGAAGGGCTGGAAGACCGAGTGAAATATTTGTTGAGCTAGCCGGAGTTCACACACCTGCAATGCTCAACGAACTCATGGCTGGACGCCGAGCACCCCCATCAGAAAACAAACCTGGCGACAGACCAAAACCCAAACCAAACCCACTGGCACCTGATCCGAAAGACCTTCCCGAATCGATTCAAAAATTCTACGAACCTCGTTTTGGCTACGCCAACTTTTATTTCAACAGAATCGAACTTGAACGGGTCCGTGATACTCTCCGACGCAGAAAATCAGCGTCTGAAAAACAGGAAATATCATGGAGATACCAAGGACGGCTTGAGGCCGGCGGCTCCTTTGAGATTGAACTGGGCGACCAGTCGGCAACAATTTCTCTTCCAACCGGAACATCTCGTTGGGAGCAGGCTGCTGCCGACGCAGGTCTTTCTGCTGAAGCTGGGTTTGACTCAAGCCCTCCAGGATCAGGAGGCATGCTAGCAGCATTAACAATGTGGCGACGCCTTCTTATAAAAGGTGCGCAGGATATTGATGGACGCATCACCTATTGGGGGCAGCAGCCTCTTTATTCAACATCCACAAATCAGTTGGCTGATGTCCTTGAACTAACAACAAGCAGTTGTCGTTCTCGATTTTTTATTGATGAATTTGGAAATGTTTCGCACGTGACATTTTTTCTTGGAGCCTCCTCTACTTCATGCGACCTGCATTTCACTGGACTACGTAAACGCGGGCCATACTGGCAGCCAACGCACCTGACTGTCGACTACGACGGCGACCGCTTTGCTACATTCCACTTCGAGAAGGGAGAGCAAAAAAACAAATGACTTTAAGAACCTCACACCCCACTGCCATATGCTCGAGAGTACTCCAAGTAGTCACAGTACTGGCTGTTCCTACGCTCGCACTCTGCGCGACTCGAGCGATGGGTGGTGACGTCACAGCAGTAAGTGTGGAGGCTGCAAGCCGTGTTGCGAAACTCTATGGAGCCGGTGGCATTCGTGGTCTAGAGTCATATCAAACAGGAATACTCGTCTCTCCATCGGGCCATATCTTGACAGTACTGAGTACAGCGATCGACTCAGAAGTGATTGATTGTGTTCTTGATGATGGCCGCCGCTATACCGCGAGCCTCGTTGGCGCGGACCTGCGCCGAGAATTAGCAGTCTTAAAAATAGATGGCACGAATCTACCTTTTTTCAATCTTTCGGCGGACGCTCCTCGACAAGTTGTTGGAACCCGTGTGTTGGCTTTATCAAATCTTTTTGGGGTGGCCGTTGGTGACGAGCGGGTAAGCATTCAACAGGGCGTCATTGCGGCCCACGTACCGCTTCGAGCCCGCCGTGGGTCTCACGAAGCTGCATATCGTGGAGACGTCTATATTCTGGATTGCACAACCAACAATCCGGGCTCTCCTGGTGGATGCCTCATTAACTGGCAGGGGAATTGTATTGGCATGCTTGGAAAGGAATTGCGATCTGCTGAAAATGCAACATGGTTGAGTTACGCAATTCCAACAAGTGAGCTGGCTCTAGGACTTGAAGCCATTCTCAGTGGAAGCAACAACGAATCACTTGCAGGCGAGAAAGAGGCTTCAGATTTTGACATCCGTTCACTTGGCCTGGAATTGGTTCCCGATTTACTCAATCTGACGCCGCCTTTTGTCGAGGCGATCATGCCAAATACGCAGGCTGCTGAAGCTGACTTGCAGGCTGATGATCTTATTGTCGCGGTTGGAAATCGCACCGTCACATCACAGCGAGGCCTTCGCCAAGAACTCTCCTATCTTATTCCTGGTGACCTCATCCAACTGAATATCATACGTAATGGAAGAATCGTTCTGGTAGATTTGGGCGTCGTTCCCTCTCTCACTGAACCCAGAGGGAAAAGGTGAAAAATGAATGGTGTCTTCAGACGAATTACATACCAGGTGATGCTGGCCGTATGGCTTCTTTGTGCCGTGTCTGTGAATCCGTGCTACCCGGCTCAAGCCACACAACAGACACCAGCCGAAAGAGCCCTCGCCGAACAAACAGCTTTTCAAAACGCCCTGAATGGAATTGCTGATTCCGTTGTTCGAATAGAACCAAGTGGTTTATCTGCAGCCTCCCTACAAGGTGCGCGTGAAGGGACACCTACTGCAGGTCCATCGAGTGGGCTTGTTGTTGGAGCCGATGGTTGGATTCTTACTACTGAATTTGCCGTTCCCTCTGATATTGAAGAAGTAGTCATCACGCTGCCACCAAAGAAGAAAACAACAGGAAATACAAAGCAGTCGCCTAAACGGCTTGTGGGACGAGTCGCTGGACGAGACCTCAATCGGCGTCTGGTTCTTCTCAAGTGTGATCCTGAAGAGCCACTCACTGAAGCTCAATTTGTTCCTCAAGAAAACGTACGGACAGGTGAATGGGCACTTGCTGTTGGCCGAGTATGGGATCTCTATGAGCCAAGCGTCGCGATAGGCATTGTTTCTGCGGTAGGCCGATGCTGGGGCAGAGCCATCCAAACCGATGCCGCAATATCGCCAGTGAATTACGGTGGGCCTTTGCTCAATATTGAGGGCAAGGTTTTTGGCATCATTGCACCACTTCCTGCAGAGACTGCGGGCATGTCTACGGGAACCGAGTTGTATGACTCGGGTGTCGGGTTCGCCATACCTATGCACGACATTATTCCGCTCATTCCTCGACTCAAGAAAGGAGAAACACTCAAACCTGGGCTATTGGGAATTGGCTACTCGACAACGGACCCTATCAATGGACGCCCTCTTGTGGAAATAGTCCGAACTGGCTCGCCAGCAGCCAAATCGGGCCTTAAAAGTGGTGATCTCATCACACAAATAAACGGTCAGTCGATACAACGCATTGCAGATGTACGACATGTACTCACACCGAAACTGGCAGGCGACGCCGTCGAAATCACCGTTCAACGTCCAGAGAGAAAAGCACCACTGTCAATACGTGCTGTCCTCACTGGCAAACTACCACCGTGGAAGCGGTCAATGCTTGGTATTGCTCCAGTGCGTCAGCCATCAAAGAGTAATGCAAAAAGCACAGAGGAGGGCGTCATTGTCAAGTGGACGTGGCCGAACAGTCCGGCAGAGAAAGCTGGTATTCAGCCTCAAGACGTGATCACTGGCGCCGCAATAGTTTCACAGACCAATGAAGAGGATCTTCCTCTGCGATCAATCACATCATCAAACGAATTAGCCGGCCTCCTTGGTGGACTCACAACCAATACTGATGTCGTCCTCAAGATTCGCAACTCTAAAACATCCCGTAAGGTCCGAGTCACAACCGCATCTTTCCCAGAACAGCCTTCAAATGAGGTGCCTGAATTCGACTCAACCAACAGGGTCACCCCACCACCTACAATCGTGAAGCTTGAAATCCCGGAGGTAGCGGAACCTTCATGGGCATTGATTCCGGAACAGCAGGATGGCCCGCCGGCTGGAGTCCTTGTGTTTTTTGACGAGCCATCTGGAATGCTTTCGGAAAAAGCTGTGACCGCCTGGACTTCGAACTGGCGGGAGGCTGTTGCCCACTATCGCGTTGCTCTGGTTTTAGTACCATCTTCAGATTCCGGCAGTTGGCGGCAAGCAGATCTAGAGAGGGTCGGAAAGACAATCGGCGCATTGGCACAACGCTGCAAAATTGATCCAACCAGAATTGCCTTCGCTGGCTCAAAAGCAGGGGGGACGTTCGCTTGGCTGGGAGCAAATCGGTTCGACACGATAGCTCGCGGGGTCTGCTTAATCGATGCTGACATCCCTCGCCGAACACGTATCCGCGAAGCCTCTCCAGATCGTTTCCGTTGGGTACTTTTTGGCACTACAACCATGGAAAAAAATAAGGAGGAAGGAAACCAGCAGTTTCAAAAAACCATGAAACGGCTCCGTGAAGCTGGTCTCCCTGTTGGCGAAATATCGTTAGGAAATGAAACGGAAAGAGCGTCTAAACTCTGCCAATGGATCGAATCACTCGGAGTGCTTTAGAACCTGTCATCAGCGAATGTGGGCCTTAGGGCTGTCTTCGACACTTTGTTCCAATACCTCGAAAATCTACCGAGATCTTTTACTTTACTGGCGTCACAAAAAGATGGCCAATCAAGAGAAACAACTGGCGTTGCATCGGACAGCCTGTCGACAACGTGACGCACGGCGGGACAGGATGTGTTCGCCATACTGATAGCGTTCACCTTATGCGCGCGAGCTCTCTCCTCCAAAACCATAGCAGTATCTCCAAACCATATTTCCACTTCTGGAAGATCTGCCAAACACTCACAAATGAACGCTATGCGTTTATAGGAGGGAAGCTCATCAGATAGCCAGTGCTGGTCAAATACAAAAATTGCCGGCGACTCTGGAAAGCGAAGTTTGGCGGGAGAGCAAGCAGAAAGTGAATCAAGAGTCATCCATACAAGCGATTCATCAGGGATATCCGAAGAGTCCCATGACACTACTGGCGGTATCGTCAGCCTGACTTCTCGCTCATCAGAACCATTCATGAACAACTTTTCATTAAGCTGTTCGTAAGTTCCTTCAAAATCACAATGCCCGAAAGCAGGGCACGTTTCACAATAAATTCCTGCGGTAAAACGCTCTAAATTCTCACGGTTAAAAATATATGGCTTGCTAGAGAACGTTCCCGCAACCCACTGCCATGAAAAATTATTACTGGCGGAATCTGCGTCGAGAAGATGCTGAAGAAACCAGGCAGCTCCCACCCTCCAAGTCACTTTGCGAGTATGAACAAGCCAGGACGCAAGCCACATTCGTTCATGATTGTGAAGCCAACCATCGTGTATAAGTTTTTTACAAAAAGCATCGATACAGTCCAAGCCAGTTTCCCCGCGAGCAACCGTATCGGGAAGGTAGTCAATTACTTGTCCTCTATGCCTAGCGGCGGGAGTTTCAAAATCATGCCAGACTCCTTCAGGGCGAGCTGCACGAACCCGCTGCCAATAATCTCGCCATCCCAATTCGGCAATAAGTTTTTCGGCTTGCGATACTTGCTGTACTTTCGAAAGAGCTTCATCACGAACCTCTGTAAGAGCCAACACTCCGTGACGAAGCCACGGAGACAATTTTGTAACATCGCCTGAAACAAAATTCCTGGTGCGACCATACCGAGCTGGTTCGATCTTCTGAAGTTGTTCAATTGCTTTAAGTCGTCCTCCACGAAATTGACTTCTGGAGAAGTTTTCCATTTCAACTGGCATCGGAGGCGGTAGCTCGTGCCCGGTTACGAGATGGAACTCACGAGCAATTTGTGAATGCATCTCCTCAGAATCATTCCTGTAAGACTGCAGATTCTTCAAAACGGCACCTTTTTCATCTGCCCGAAATACAGGCACCAGGTGCATGAATACGGGGCTTCAGAGAAATCTTGACTAAGAAATGAGACGCACAGAGTGGAACGCATAAGCCGGAAACACAGGGACTTCCTAATTCCCTGCCTCTCGCAGCATGTTCATGGAATGTCGGCACAGAACTTGCAACTACAAATCTTATAGGTGTGAGTAAATCTGCCCATGAGAAATCCCTTGAGCGTGTAACCAACCATCCGGTCTTGATGCCCCAATGAGCGATCACCTCCCATTTTCGGGCGAACATGACGTGTTTCGCTGATCCTTTTCGCGAGTGCAGCAGTAAAAACAGCAACAAAAGATCGATTTCTATCAGCCAAAAACACGTGAGCCAAGCATGCAGCTAAATATATAAACCCTCCATATATGGATGCCCCAATGGCTTGGGTGAGCAGTCCGCCTAGCTCGCTCAGGTCGGGGCATCCGTATGCTTTGTTCGAAAAAAGGTACCATGCCGTAGGCTGGATATTGTTGTCATAAACTCAAAGGCGGATTCTGTGAAACTGATTATTGCAATCATCCAGCCCGATAAACTTGAACGAGTCAAACAAGCCTTGTCAGAAGTTGATGTCTTTCGTTTGACGATCCTCGATGTCCAGGGCTTCGGCAGGCAGCTTGGTCACGCGGAGACTTACCGTGGTCATGAAATTGCAATCAATCTCTTGCGCAAGGTACAACTTCAAATAGCTATTAATGATGAATTCGTAGAGCCAACCATCCAAGCGATTCAGAAGGGTGGCCGATCGGGAGTAGCTGGAGAGATTGGTGACGGTAAAATTTTCATCCTACCTATGGATGAATGCGTCCGCATTCGCACAGGAGAGCGCGGAGAAGAAGCCATTTAGAACATGGCTCTAGAAATGAACCGCAGTGCGATCAGAGCTGCTGAGGATGAAGCCTTGGCTTTCCTCCAATTGCAACACGATTCACTGCAGCAAGAAATGCTTTTGCTGACGCTTCTAGTGAATCAGTCGACACACCTCTTCCTCGATGCAGCTGTCCTCTGTATCGCTCGGAAGTCGCTTCAAGCTCAACAGACACTTCTGCCTGAGCGTCTTTCCCAACCGTGACTGCCTGCACCCGAAAATCACGGCAGACGGTTGTGATACCTGTTATCTTCTCAATCGCAAGAAAGATTCCATCAATTGGGCCGTCGCCACTTGTGATCGACACTGCCTGGCTTTTTCCATCTTGTTTAACGCGAAGCGTCACCGTCGGCGCATTGCCACTTTCACACGAAACCGAATACCCTTCAAAAACAAAAAGCTCTGGCAGTACGGCAAATTGCTGTTCACAGAGTGCTGCAATATCTCCGTCATAGATTTCTTTCTTCCTATCTGCAAGCAGTTTGAATTGTTCGAAAACTGTCTGAAGCTGCTCTCCTGTCAACTGATAACCAAGAGCAGCTGCCCGATCTGCCAGAGCTGCTCGACCACTGTGTTTACCAAGCACAAGATCAGTTCGCTCAAGCCCAACGTCCTCTGGACGCATGATTTCGTATGTGCTTCGATCTTTCAGCATGCCATCCTGATGAATGCCCGCCTCATGAGCGAACGCATTGCGTCCAACAATAGCCTTGTTTCGTGGCACCTGAATTCCTGTGATATTCGCAACAAGGCGACTAGTTGGTACTAACCGCTGCGTAGCAATTCGACTCTGGCACTTATACAAATCGGCTCTCGTTTTGAGAGCCATCACTACTTCTTCGAGAGAGCAATTCCCGGCTCGTTCGCCAATCCCATTAATAGTGCATTCAACCTGACCAGCACCGGCCTGAACAGCTGCCAAACTGTTTGCAACCGCCAAACCAAGATCGTCATGACAATGGACACTCAGAATTGCCTTGTCGATGTTCGGAACACGATTTCGAAGCGCATGGATCACATCAAACATCTGCTGCGGCGTAGCATACCCAACAGTATCTGGGATATTAACGGTAGTCGCTCCAACATCGATAACCGCCTCTACAACACGACAGAGAAAATCTATTTCTGTACGAGCCGCATCCTCTGGAGAAAACTCAATATCTTCACATTTCTCTTTCGCTCGACGAACACCTGCTACCGCTCTCCGAACGACCTCATCTTCATCCATCCGGAGCTTGAACTCACGGTGAATTGCACTCGTTGCTAAAAACACATGAATTCGGGGACGGGCTGCTTCTGTGAGTGCTTCCCAAGCGCGGTCTATATCACTGTCATTGCACCGAGCGAGTCCACAAATTATCGGTTCGCGCACCGCACGACCAATTTCGCGAACTGATTCGAAGTCACCGGGAGAAGCAATTGGGAAACCCGCCTCAATCACATCAACACCTAATTGAGCTAAAGCATGTGCCACCTCAATTTTTTCGGTGAGATTCATGCTTGCTCCAGGAGACTGTTCTCCATCTCGAAGCGTCGTATCAAAAATTTGGACTGATTGGTGAGCAGACATGATCAGTTAAAAACTTGCCTTTCCAGATAATCCCGACGGCTCTCAGAATAAGGTGGCCTCGGAACCAAAACTCTAATTTAGCAGACCTTCTTTATTGTCCACCCTCTCGGAACTCTTGCTACCCCAAGAACCTATGGAGGTCGTATACTCCAGCCACAGAAAATCGCTGCTTCCACCTAATATCGGGCTCTCGCTAGCACTATGTGGCATTGTAGACCATCTACATGCCTCCAAAGTTTTGCTTTGGTATCATCAAATGTTGGGAGTTTCGACGGTCACGACCAAGATGAACCTACTCGAGTAGATACAAGATGACACTTCGTGAGTTCCAACAACTCATTCGCAACATGTACCACGACAAGGATGCTGCACGTGGTGTCGAAGGAACATTCATGTGGCTGACAGAGGAAATCGGGGAACTTGCAACTGCCTTACGAAGCGGCTCACCTGAAGAGCAGGCCTTGGAGTTTGCTGACGTCTTGGCATGGCTTGCAACCATTGCAAATGTTGTCGATATCGACCTCGAGCAGGCAATTGTAAAAAAATATGGACAGGGCTGTCCCGGCTGCGGGCAAATTTCTTGCACCTGCCCCGATGCGGAGAAGCCATGATGATTTTGAGGCAACTCCTGCTCTGCTTCTTTTTTTTGTTTGCCACGCCAGTGATTGGCATGGCGACATCTGACAGCCAGGAGTTATCGGCTGAAATTGGCATGGATGGAATTGTTCGTGCAGGACACTGGACACCGGTGACACTACGCATTCCACAATCTCTTGCGCAACCATCAACTCGCTACGTTGCTGTAGAAGCAAAGGACCCAGATGGACAATGGCTTCGATCACCACTGGTTCGCCCCACTTTGATAAACGACACACAATGGGCAGCAAGGCTTCTTGTGAAGATTGGAAGCCGAGACAGCACCATTCGGGCCGTGGTCATCGACATGGCGGAACCAAATGCAGATAGATCGCATCTCTCGCAAATAGTTGCTGCAAAGATAGTACCAATACCGCAACTACTGGAATCAAGCCAGGAAGTCTTGATGCTTCTTGGTGACCTGGAAAATGCGACAAGAGCGTCTCGTCTTGCAACTCGGGAAGATGGATCTCGAATGCTTGTTGTTTCTCCAGAGCCACGTTCTGAATCAATCCCACTCTCTTCTGTTTTTGGCCCTCCGGGACTAACGTTTGATGGCGTTGACAAGGCGATTATCTGCGGTAATGCGGTAACACGAGGCATTTCAGAGGATCGCCTTCTTGAGCTTGATGCATGGATACGGGGGGGAGGTGACCTCCTTCTCATAACAGGAATGTCGCTTCCCGCTGCTGCATCGACTTCTCCTTCTCTCGAGTCATGGCTCCCTGGCAAGTTCAGCCGGCTGGTCCCATTACGTCGGGCATCTGCGCTTGAAACATATGCGAGATCCAGTCGACCACTCGCCCGCCGAGCTATTGAAGAGTTACAGGTCCCAATCTTCGAAGATCCTCCAAAAATACTAGGTGTGATCGAAGCTTCAGTTGGTGGCACCGAAAACGACCCACCACTTGTCGTGCGACGTGCCTATGGCTTTGGACGGATTACATGGATAGGCATTGATCTCGACACAAGAATGTTTGCCTCATGGCCTGGCACCGACTCACTTGTGCTGAAGCTACTCGATATCCAAGACCGTGGAGATTCTGATGGAAGAGCAGGGGAGGCGAGGCGAGGCGGCCTCGACTTGGCAGGACAATTAAGGCTTGCTGTCGATAATTACCTAAGTGTCTCCGTTATTCCGTTTGAGCTCATTGCACTCATCGGACTGCTCTATGTTGCTGCACTCTATCCACTTGACTGGTGGATTGCCCGCCAAAGCGAGCGTTTCAGATGGATAACCTGGCTGACCTTGCCGCTCATTGTCCTCGCCTTTACAGGAATTGCTTGGTCAACCTCACAACGATTTAAACCTGATGGATGGCAGATCCACACTGCTGGTGTCTTTGATATTGATCAGGCAACCCGAACATGTCGATCAACCAGCTTTGCCGGCATCTGGTCTTCAAACAATGGACGCTTCAACCTTTCGACCAGCCCTACGCAAGGCACCACCAGAGAAGACTCTCGTGCAGTGGTAAGTTGGTTTGCAGCATCCGGACGAAACATCGGCGGCCCTGATGCATTAACGCCACACCCTTCCCTTGCTGGAGCTCCCTACGAATACGGATCATCCGCAGCCAGACTTCAGAACATATCGATTGCGGCGGCTTCAAGCCAACTCTTTGAGGCCAGTTCGACCAGTCGACTGCCGACTGTTTCAATACAATCGACGCTTAGCAGAACGGGGCAGGGAACACTCCGCGGAACAATCACAAATCAACTTCAGGTTTCACTGAGCGATTGCGTCCTCATGCATGCTGGCTGGCTTTACGATATTGGCACCCTTCGCCCGGGTGACACTTTTGATCTTGAGGCAGGAAAAGGCCCACGATCCCTGGGGGCTTTCTTAACAAAAAAACGAGCTGTTAAAGACCGTAATGTTTCAGCACGATGGAAGTCAGATGATCGAGACATATCACGAATACTCGAAGTAGCTGGCATGCATCGCGCGACCGGCGGATCAGAATATACCGGATTACAGTCGGGGCGACTTGAGCACATTGACATGACTCACCTCCTTGCTTTAGACCGTATTATTCTTATGGGTAAGGGACCGTCTGCCACAAAATGGCTACCGCAAAAAACAGGTGAATCTGAACTCAAACATCTCAAAGACGCAGGAGACACAACTCTCTGGAGAATTGTTCTCGAGCTTCGCAACTAACTCCCTGACACAAAACCTGAAACATCTTCATGATCGAAACCGTTGACCTGACAAAAAAATATGGCGACTTTTTTGCACTTGAGTCCCTGACATTAAAACTCGAGCAAGGAGATCTATTCGGCTTTATCGGCCCAAATGGTGCGGGAAAAACAACGACCATCAGAATCTTATCGACACTTCTGTCACCGTCTTGGGGAGAGGCTTCAGTCTGCGGATACTCAATTTATACCCACCCGCGAGAAATACGCCGGGCGATTGGCTACATGCCAGATATTTTTGGTGTATACGATGACATGCGAGTCATCGAGTACCTTGAATTTTTTGCTGCTGCCTATCGTATCAACGGGCCCGCTCGACGGAAGGTTGCGGAACGTTCGCTCGACTTGGTTGATCTAGGGGTAAAAAGAGATGAACTTGTGACCAGTTTATCTCGTGGCATGACTCAGCGTCTTGGCTTGGCCAGAGTGCTTCTCCACGATCCTCAAGTACTTCTTCTCGATGAACCCGCCAGCGGCCTCGACCCACGAGCTCGCATTGAAATGCGGGGCCTGCTTAAACGACTCCAAGATCTCGGGAAAACCATTCTTGTATCAAGTCACATCCTTCCCGAACTGGCTGACATCTGCAATCGTGTGGGAATCATTGAGTATGGACAACTTCTTGCTCAGGGTGACGTAACAGATCTTCTCGCCAAAGTTCGCGGCCGACCGGTCTTCTGCATCGAAGTGGAAGGTGCCCCAGAGAAATCAGCCCGCCTTCTGGAAGATTGTCCTGGTGTCGCTGAAGTCAACATCCTCGACGGCATCATCCGTGCGACACTCGACGATCGCTCGGTTGACGTATCGCTTCTTCCGGCAACGATCGTCGCGAGCGGAGAGCGGTTGCTTGGGATGCGGGAAGAGGAAATAAACCTAGAAACGGCATTCCTGGAACTGACAAAGGGCTCCTTAGGCCGGCAGGCAGACGATGCTCCACAGGGGTGGGGCAAACTGCAGGATGGACACTCGGCGTAGCATTATGCTTCGGCACTCTTTCACCACCGTTCTTCTGTTCTCTGGACTGCTCACCATGTCCGCCAACGGGCTTGCCCAGAACGTGGTAGCAAGGCAGTTTCAGCCTACAACACCTGGAAGAAACTTTTCTACTGACCGGTACACGAACGCTCGGGAGCGAATGGTCCGTGAAGATATAGCCGCAAGCGGTGTCACCAACACCCGCGTGCTCGAAAGTATGCGACTGACACCCCGTCACGAATTCGTTGCTGCTGCTCAACGGCCATTGGCATACTACGATATGTCGTTACCAATCGGAGATCGCCAGACAATTTCTGGTCCTTTCGTCGTCGCTTACATGACAGAACAACTCGACCCGAAACCGACTGATCGAGTGCTCGAAATCGGTACCGGAAGTGGATATCAAGCAGCGGTCCTCTCACCACTTGTGGGTACGGTGTACTCGATTGAAATACATGAGGCACTTGGGCGACGGGCACGCTCAACACTACGACGCCTTGGATATACAAACGTTGTAACCAAAATTGGTGATGGGTTTATGGGCTGGGAAGAGAAGGGGCCTTTCGACAAGATTATTGTGACATGCTCCCCCGAAGAAATCCCATTACCACTCATCGATCAGCTTGTCGAAGACGGCATTATGATTATTCCAGTAGGTGAACGATACGAACAAACATTGGTGCGGCTCCAGAAAAGAGCAGGGGAGTTGGAACGAACGGATCTTGTGCCAAGCTTATTTGTTCCGATGACAGGACAAGCCGAAGCACGACGTGAGGTGCTTCCGAATGGTGCGAAACCACGCTTAGCTAATTCGAGTTTTGAGGAGTGCTTGCCAGATAGCGAAACACCAACGGCTTGGTATTACGGCCGACAAGAGTCCCTTCTTGAAAACGGCAATTCACCAGATGGCCAGAAACATCTTCTTCTGAAAAACAGTGAACCTGGACGACCAGCGCATATCTTTCAGGGGTTTCCAGTCGATGGCCGCTCTGTACGTGAACTAAAATTTTCATATCAGGTACGCGTTGCAGGGCTCGGCAGTGGCCGGATACCTGCCGAAAAACCAGGCGTTGCGATCCGATTTTTCGACGAGCGACGAGCACGTTCTACGCGGCTTGTTGCTCCACTGAGGATTCTGAACGGTGAATGGGGCCTCGTTACGGGCTCGCTCCTGGTACCCACATGGTCCAGAGAGGCAATTCTGCAGGTGGGACTCATGGGTGCCACCGGTCAGATTGAATTCGATGAAATCCAAATCATCGCGGTCGAAAGATCCTAAAAAACACGGAAAACCGCAAGAAAATATCATTTTCTGCAAGAGGCGGCACAAGAATACTGGTGAGAACAGACCCCCTAAAGCCAGCCCGCTCTGCGTATTCCTTATTTTTACCCCTTCCTTCTTGCTTTACCCAGCCGTCAAACTATTCTAAGGGAGTTCGTTTATTCTGCTTCTGAACGGTTCGCCCTGCGATCTGCCGAGGAGGCAGTCGTCATCCGTTTCAACTCGCCGTGGAGATTGCCCTACATGTTGGCTCACCGATTCATCCGTTCGGTCGGATTTTTCACCGTTCTTTCAATAGTGGCGTCTGCCTGCTGTGACGCACAGGCTGGCTGGAACCACCGCTACAACGCTGCGTATGGCTCATCAGGTGGTTCGAGCAGTAGTGGCGGAAGCAGTTCATCATCCTATGGTGGCTCATCATCCTATGGTGGCTCTTCGTCCTATGGTGGCTCTTCGTCTTCCTATGGCGGTAGCAGTTCATCCGGTGGTCATAGAATGACGCACTGGGAACGCAAGATGGCTCGACGCGCGTATCGACACGCCGCACATTCTAGCTACGGCAGCTCAGGCGGAAGCCACTCTGCCTTCTATGGCAGTTCTGGTGGATCCAGTTCCAGTGGCGGTAGCTCGAGTGGTTCGTACGGATACTACGGTTACAGCTACGGGTACGCCGCCCCGGCAGCAAGTGTCGGCTACTCATCGATGTCTCCAATGACATCCAGCATGCCTGTCGATGCCTATCGTGTCATCACAGATGAGCCTGTTGGTGATGTTGCAGGAGACTCTGGTGAAGAAGTTCAAACACCAGCACCAAGCGACTCAACAGAATTCGTTCCGAAGGACGGCGTTCTTCTACTTGTCTCGGTTCCAAATGATGCCAAAGTGCTTGTGAATGGATCTGAAACAACATCGACAGGAAGCCTCCGTCGGTTTGTCTCACGTGGTCTTCAAGAAGGTGCAACATATGACTACACAGTCACAATGGTGGTCGGTGACGGTGAAAAACCTGTTGAAGAGACTCAAGTAATAAGCGTAACGGCCGGTGAATTGAGCAAGGTTTCCTTTGAAGAATCCTTGCAATTGACAACCAGCCTTACTGTTCATGTTCCAGAAGAATCAACCGTATGGCTTGCAGGCAATATGACTGATTCAACAGGAGCAACTCGAACCTTTGAAACATCTGCCTTACCAACAGGCTCCACGTGGGAAAACTACGAAATTCGGGTTGTAACCAAGCACGCCGGTGGGGAACAGACTGTCTCGAAGGTTATTGATCTTGCTGCCGGAGATGATGTCGAACTGTCTTTCGAGGCAACTGATATTCTCGCTGATGCAAGCATCATCGAAAAGACTGCATCAATTCAGTAGGGAATCGAAGCAAGACGTCCAATCCAAAAATGTTCGTACTAATCCCCCATGGCTGAATTAAGCCGTGGGGGATTTTTTTGGGCTTGTCAAAGCATCTCGTTTATCGACCATACAGGGATTATTTCTTGTCAGGCTTATTGAAAAGCCGATGGATTCTATTATTGCGTCATCCTGAAAAAAGCCCTAAGGCAACTATGTCCAAAGAACAGCAATCCTCAAAGATTCAAACCATCCGGCGACGGTGGCCGCTCGCTGTTCGACTTTTTGCATCTGTTGTCATCCTGTTATACCTTTTGGCAGTAGCCTTACCGCCGCTCGCAGGCCCACCACCAGCGAGTGAGCTTGCAAACGTGATCCTCCAGCCATTCCGGCCACTCGTAGGCGCGTTTAGCTTAAGCCATGGGTATCGGTTCTTTGCACCAAACCCAGGCCCAGGCCATTCCATTCGATGGACTATAACGACTGCGGGGGGCAGCACTCTGAAAGGCGTCATACCAGACGCAGAAACAGACTGGCCACGACTCCTGTACCACCGCCGATTCATGATTCCAGAAAAAATTGCCGCACTTGTTCCGCCACCGCTTGCACCGGCAGAAATCCGCCGCGAAGCAACTCGTGACTGGCAACCTTTTGCTGAGGATATCGCAACTCACTTGCTCACAAAACACAGTGGCCAGGAGGTCACCCTCGAACTTATTGAGCATTACTTGCCAGATACGTTCGAACTAAAGGAGGGCAGGGCAGGGGATGATCTGAAAACTCCACTGGGCAGCTATGCGTGGCGAAAGAAGGCGTCTCAATGACACACGATGATGGTGAAAAAATTTCTGGCCGAGAAAGCCTGAACTGGTTCGCCGCCTGGTGGACGGCTTGGACAACATTTTGGTTTACGCCATCAAACCCCTTCCTTTTGTGTGTACTACGGATTCTCATTGGCTCACTCCTGGCATGGTCAAATTTTGTCTGGCTGCTTGATCAAGAAGGCTTCTTCGGTCTCAGCGGCTGGCAATCAGCCGGGAATGTCTGGCGACTCAATGATCAGCCCTGGCACTGGAGTTGGTATTTCCCGGCACAAACACTTCTTGCGACAAAGTCACTCACAGTTGTAAGCCTTCTCGCCGCAATCTCGCTAACGGTTGGGTTTGTCACCCGGCCTGCGGCATGTATTGCTTTAGCCGGATATGTGAGTGCTGTGAATCGAGCACCGCTGAACACTTTTGGATTTGATGATGTTCTTGGGATCATGCTCGTGCCCCTAATCATTGGCACTGCGGGAGCCCGCCTGTCAGTGGACAGTACTTTCCGAAAAAAACAGTCTGTACCAAATACTGAAACAACGATTGCGTTGAGGCTCATTCAGGTCCATCTGTGCATACTCTATTTCTTCTCCGGGTGCGGAAAATTACTCGGAGCAAGCTGGTGGGAAGGTACCGCACTCTGGGGCGCCGTAGCCAACATTCAATACCGCACGATTGATCTCACATTCCTCGCTTGGCACCCACTACTTATCAATGCTCTTACGCTTGGAACACTCTTTTGGGAAGTCTCATATGCCGCGCTGATATGGCCTCGATTAACACGACCACTGGTTTTGGTTATGGCGATCTTCGTCCACTTGGGAATTGGGCTTACCATGGGCATGATGGAGTTCGGGATCGCTATGCTAATTGCTAATATGGCTTTTCTTCCTCTACACCTGGATACACTCCAAACACACTCAGATTAAAACTTGCCATAGGACAGAATTTATGATCAATACGCTTGCCATTGTCGGCGCTACTGGTGCTGTTGGGAAAATCATTCTTGAGCAAATTGTGAGCCGAAAATTTCCAGCAAGGAATATAAAGCTTCTTGCTTCGCCACGATCTGCAGGCAAAACGATTGAATGTGGAGGAGAAACGCTTCCTGTGGAAGCACTCACTCCTGATGCTTTTCAAGGTGTAGAAATAGCAATTGGCAGCACACCGGATGAAGTCGCTGCTGAATTCGTTCCCTGGGCCGTACAACACGGCACTGTTGTTGTCGATGAAAGCGCTCACTTTCGCATGCAACCGGATGTCCCTCTGGTCATTCCTGAAATCAACCCAGAAGCAATCGGTCTCCATAACGGCATCATTGCTAGCCCAAATTGCTCTACAACGCAGATGGTGATGGTAATGAAACCACTCCACGACGCAGCGAACGTTCGACGTGTACTCGTGAGCACCTACCAAGCTGTCAGCGGCGCAGGAATAGCTGCAACGCAAGAACTCATGCACGGAATGCAAGCGTGGCTAAACAAGTCACCAGAAGAATCCAATATTTTCACTCACCCGATTGCAGCCAACCTCATTCCTCAGATTGGATCAGCAAAGGAGGGGGGCAGCACAAGTGAAGAACTGAAGATGGTTCAGGAAACTCAAAAAATATTTAACGACAGCACAATTGGTGTGTGTGCTACATGTGTTCGTGTCCCAGTAGCCGACGCCCACAGTGAAAGTTTAATAATTGAGACTGAGAAGCCTCTCTCACCGGAGGAAGCAACCCGCCTTCTATCTCAATTCCCTGGGGTTACCGTTACTGACAACCTTTCTGAATCCACCTATCCTATGCCGCGCAACGCCGGAGGCCTGGATGATGTCTTTGTTGGTCGTATCCGACGCGACCCGTCAGGCCAAAACTCTCTTGCAATGTGGTGCGTTTCGGACAACCTACGAAAAGGGGCCGCAACGAATGCCGTTCAAATTGCCGAGCACCTTGCACGAGAAATGATGGAATGAGCCGAACACTACAACTCCGGCTTGCTTACAATGGTGAACGATTCAGTGGGTGGCAGATTCAACCTGACCAACGAACAGTTCAGGGCGTCCTCAGTGATGCCATTCAGAGCATCTGTGGCGAAACAGTCGTACCAAAAGGAAGCAGCCGTACAGATGCCGGTGTTCACGCTGCAGATCAGGTAGCGAGCTTTACAACATCAAGTCCCTTCACGCCGGATGTTTGGCGACGAGCGCTCAATGCTCATCTCCCAAAGGATGTTGTGGTGCTCCGTTCAAGTGAAGTGCATTCTTCTTTTGATCCTATCACCGAAGCTAAAACAAAACGTTATCGCTATCGCATTCATGACGGAGACGTTCGACCTGTACTCGCTCGGCCATTTGTCTGGCAATGGAATTCCCGTTTAAACGTTTCTGCCATGGAGGAAGCTTCTTCCTTCCTGATTGGCGAGCATGACTTCACTAGCTTTGAAAACCCGTCGTCTCCTCGTGCCTCAAAAGTACGCAAAGTCAATGACCTGACTATCCAGAGACGAGATGGAGGAGAGGGCACCCCTGACTCTGAGATCTGGATTGAAATCGAAGGAAATGGTTTCCTCTATAATATGGTGAGAATTATTGCTGGCACACTACTTATGGTTGGTACGAGCAAACGACCAGAAACATGGGTCGGCAATGTGCTTGCCGACCGGAATCGAACGAGTGCAGGCCCAACTGCGCCACCGCAAGGCCTTTTACTTTTACAAATCAATCTCAAACCACAAACAGTCACAGTACGTAATGGCTCGTCCTCCTGAACAACTTGGTTCCCTCAGACTTGTTCGTCAACTCGGCGTAGGCCGTAAATGCCAAATTTGGGAGGCCTCTGATGAGAGCCAAGCGAAACGCGTTGCGGTAAAACTCGTATCCCCTGAGTCGGTATCCGACAAGGGCACCCGTCAACTTCTCAAGCATGAACTCATTGTGAGCAAATCACTTAACCATCTAGGAATAATTCAGATAGAACGCTATTCAACGGCTGGTCAGCTACCTCACCTTGTCATGGAACTATTCCGTCACCCGAATTTGAAAATGCGTCTGACGTCAGGCATAGAGTCAATCATCGGTCAATCTCAGCTCGTTGCACAAAATACAGCTGATGCAATTAGTCATCTTCACGCGAACCGCTGGGTCCACCGTGACCTCAAACCAGAAAATGTTCTTGTTGATGACTCAGGCAACATCCGACTCATTGACCTTGGCATCGCCTCACGACCACCAGGAATCCTCTCTCAATTGATACCAATGAAGAGGACCGTCCAAGGCTCACCAAGCTACATGTCACCAGAACAGATTCGGGGGAGTCGTGTCGGGTATGCTGGAGACATCTACTCTTTTGGCTGCTTCCTTTACGAACTGGTCACCGGACACACTCCATTCACCGGATCGACTCAACAGGAACTTCTCAGCAAGCACCTGTACGCGACACCGCCATTTGCATCAGCAACAAACCCTGGCGTCACACCGGAACTCGACCGATTTATTCGTGAACTTCTTGCTAAACGCCCCACGGAAAGGCCTTCTTCCATGGCCGAAGTTGCTGCACACCTTCGCAACACACCATTCCTGACTCCAAAGGCTCGCTCTGCGGCATCTAAGAAAGCCGATTGACGTCAGTTCGGTCTGCCGGCGAGAATACGTGCGTTGTTTTTGTTCCTCCAGGGATACCACCATGGCCCGCGGACTCCATCGTTTGCCTTTAGAAAAACCTATTTATGAACTCGAGGACAAAATTGCTGACCTCGAAACAGCACCACTAGGCCAACAGTCTCAAGAAGAGGTTCAACAACTTCGTCGAGAATGTGCTGATCTCCAAAAACAAATCTTTGGCAATCTTGACCCATGGCAGACCGTTGAAGTCGCGCGACATCCAAACCGACCAAAAACGAGTGACTACTTGGGGCTTGTTTTTGATGAATTCGTTGAACTCCATGGTGACAAGGCTTTTGGTGATGACCCCGCCATGCTCACCGGATTTGCAAAAATTGACCGTCACAAAGTCCTTGTTATCGGTCATCAGAAAGGGAAAACGCTCGCCGAGAAACAGGCCTGTCACTTTGGGTGCGCTCATCCAGAGGGGTATCGCAAAGCGATGGGAAAAATGCGATTGGCAGCTAAGTACGGCCTGCCCGTGATTTGCCTTATTGACACGCCTGGCGCCTATCCGGGGGTCGGCGCTGAAGAACGCGGACAGGCACAAGTGATTGCAGAAAGCATGTTTTTAATGGCTTCGCTGAAGGTGCCGATTATCTGCGTTGTAATTGGTGAAGGGGGCTCTGGAGGAGCGCTGGGAATCGGTGTTGGGGACCGTGTCGCAATCCTCGAACATGCGTATTACAGCGTAATCTCGCCCGAGGGTTGTGCTGGCATTCTCTGGAAAAGCGCTGAATTCAAAGCCGATGCTGCTCGGGCATTAAGGATGCGAGCGTGGGATCTAAAAGAGTTCGGCGTGATCGATAAAGTCATTGATGAACCTCGAGGTGGCGCTCATCGCGATCCGCGTTTAATGGCAGCACGACTCAAGACATTCCTCGAGCGAACCCTCAAGGAATTAGTCAGCCTGCCGATTGAAAAACTAGTCGAGAATCGTTACGACAAATTTCGCCGCATGGGTTCCTTCCTGGAAGACTGAACAGCCTGAGAATCATCGGCCGAAGCAGGGGATACTGCATGACCAGAAGAGCAAATGCCGGCTGTTTCCACCCCTTCTCCAACGTCCGATAATGTCTGTTATGTCCGGTTTCCGTCCTATTTTCCAGTACGTATGGAACTTTTCAAAGCCTCTCTCCCCTGGTGGCTCTTGCCCCCGCTCTAAGGGCGAACAGGAAGCGGAGTCTGCGTGCCAACTGGAAACCGCTGCGGCACATTTCCTGGCTGCTGATGCAGAATCCCAGCGGGAACTGATGTAGCGCTGCCACCAAATGCAGACTTCTGATCGAGATACCGACCGGCGGCTTGTACACCCGTTTCTAAAGAACTTGGTGAACTCATCCACGCGGCAGCTGCCTCCACTGAGGATGGCATTGCAGCCCCCTGCTCTTTAGGCGAATGATCTGTTTCAACGCCAGCCCAAGCGGCAACTGAGGTCACGCCCTCCAACACACTCTGCCAGGAGGTGCCTCCGTTTTGACCAGATTCATCTGCAACACCACCTTCCGGTGAACGCCCACCATCACCATCGAATTGCTGACGAAACTGCTGAAGGAACGGATCTACGGTCTCGTGGATATCTGCCGGCAGGAATTGATCTGCCTCACCAATGAGCTTTGCGACAATCTGACCACTCTGACTACCGGTTATTTCTCCCCGGTAGGCTGGCATCATTGTAACTGCAAAAAACGTTACAACCACACAAATGAGAGCGCCTTTCGCAAGACCGAATAGCAAACCCAACTGGTGATCAAACGCAGAAAGATGAACTGCGTCGATCAATGTCGACACGAACCGAAATGTGACCCAAACAACCAGCGATGTGGCCACGTAGAGAGCAAGCATTGCCAGAAGCCTGTTCCAAGGTGGCTGCTGACCAATAAAGGGAGCAAGTTCCCCACTAAAACGGAGTGAAACGTATGAACTTAGGCAGATTCCAGCGATCCATGCGATCTGCCAGACAATTCCCTTAAAATAGCCGAGGACGCCCGCAGTGGCTAGAAGCCCGAGCATCACCATGTCATAGCTATCTATTGCCACTCGTTCTCTCCTTAATCGACACTCTTTAACAAACACGCCGCCTGAAGTTGAATCAAGTGAGACTGTAGGGTGTCCGGCAATGCCCAAAAAGTCCAGTTTTGAAGAGAAACCGACCTCGCCGTCATCCGACCTAAGTCCCGCACTTCACCTAAGCCTCCCAGCATCTCATTGTTTCTTGTTGCGATGCTCGCTTTATTCTCAAAACTCCTGTCTTGCTGGTTAGGCAGAATAAAACACGTCGGTAGTGCAGGGGGTGCAAAAAAAAAGGCCCTCTGTATAGATGACCAAATAAGCCGAAGTTCATCTAGAGACGTTGTTTTGTGGCGCCCTGTGCGCTTGGTGATTGAGGGAACAATTGCCAGCAGCGGCCGAAGTTGGTGCAATTTGCAGCAACTTTTAACAGAGGAACGCCTCTCGAGGAGGGATTCGCAGAGTGCCGGGATTCCGTGAGCATATCACCGGTTCGACGATCGTTGGCATCGGCTACGGGACTGCCGCTTGGTATGTCGGTGAAATTCCTCCGCTGACATGCATTCTTGGGGCTGGCTTATGTTCCGTTTCAGGCATGCTCCCTGATCTGGACAGCGGACCCGGAATTCCGCTTAGAGAAAGCGTTGCCTTTGCAGCTGCTGTTGTGCCCGTAATGCTGTTGCCTCGAATTCAACAAATCGGCATGCCTTCGGAGGCACTCATACTCGTCTGTGCTGGAATCTATCTGGCGATTCGATTTGGAGTCACATATCTCCTGAAGCAATTCGCGGTCCATCGAGGCATGTTCCACAGCGTGCCGGCAGCAGCCATCGCAGGCCTCACTGCATTTCTCATTTTTGCATCCGAAGAACCAATACGCCGATATTTTGTGGCTAGCGCTGTTGTTCTTGGCTTCCTAACCCATCTGATCCTTGATGAAATCTGGTCTGTGAAACTTGGCATGTTTGGCCCAAAGATTAAAAAGTCATTTGGAACAGCAGTAAAATTTCTTGGCAATGAGGCGTGGGCCAATATTGTGACATACCTCCTTCTCATAATCCTCGGTGCGTTGGCTGTGAGTGATGCGGCTGTGAACGAGAACATGTCGGTCGTTCGCCAGCAAATGGAGCAGGCCGCCCGTCAATATCCTACCTACCCCACAACGCAGCCGCTTTATAGACGCTGATTCGCTCCAGATGTTGACTGGTAGACTTTTCTACAGGGAATACTCGGTCACCCTCTTGCTTGACTCCTTGTCGTGAGGGATCATGCAGGAGGTGTACCCTCTGTGCTGCAAGAAAATTGAAAAATTCAGGTTTTCCAGAAAGAACTATGTCCCATGGCTCCTCCGCTGGAAGCAACAGGCACTACTTACTTGGGCATCCAACCACTACTTGCTGGCTACCTATTTTTTATCGCGCTCGCGGCATTCGCAGGTGGCGTTTCTATTAGCTTCCTGACCCTGGGCCACCGCAGGCTGCAGGTCTTACTGTCGTTTACCGGCGGTGTTTTACTCGGTGTTGGAATGCTTCATATGATACCGCACGCATTTCTCGAACTAAACAATCGTATTGATAAAACAATGAGCTGGGTCCTGCTCGGCTTTTTTGTGATGTTTCTGCTTGAACGAGCATTCCATGGCCATTCCCACCATACGGCTGACGGTTGTGAAAGCACCACAACATGTCTTCACGGCGTAGCTGATCATGATCGATTACACGGTCACGCCCCAGACCCTGCGCACCATACGCATAAACCAAGTCAATGGGGATGGAGTGGAGCCTTTATAGGGCTCGGGTTGCACAGCCTCGCTGATGGTGCGGCGCTTGCTGCAGCCGTGCATTCAGATATTGGGCACGGCGTTACGTGGTTTGCGGGACTTGCAACATTCCTAGCAATTTCTCTTCACAAGCCTTTCGATGCTGGCATCATCTCCACCCTTATGCTCGGCTCAGGCATTCCACGAAATGTACGACTTGCTCTCAACTTTCTCTATGCTCTTGCAGTTCCCGTAGGCGCTTTCGTCTTTGTTTTTGGAATCAATTTTCTTGGTGATTCCCAATCATCACTTACAGGCGCAGCGCTTGCCCTGGCAGCTGGAGCATTTCTCTGTATAGCTGCAGCGGACCTATTACCTGAAGTGCAGTTCCACAGTCACGATCGCATTCTTTTGACAGTCGCTCTTGCAGGCGGAATTGCGTTGGCATGGGCAATAACCGCGTTCGAACAGATGAGTCATCCCCACAGCCAAATCTCGCCTATCCCTGCTGAGAGTTCTCCGTTCTGACGCTACTAAAGGAGAACTCAAGCTTCTACCGAGCCCACCGTCACTTCGTTCGGCTCAACATCTAAGCCACGGGCTTCACGCATCGCTCGGACTTCTACAAGGACATCTTCAATCAAGGATTGCTGCTCGGAGATCTTCGCTCGCTGGCACTGAAAACATGCAGCAATAACACCTGTTAACGCAAGCCCACCAAGAAGATGCGGAGTGACCCATGCCTCACTCCCTCTTCGACCTGCTGCCGGGTCTGCGGCACCTCCCAACGCAACAATCCCAACAACACTGAGCATGCCAAATAAAGCAAACGGGAACGACCGTCTTTTTATCACCTTGCTTCTCAGAATAAAATTGTCCGACAGACGGTATGTCTCCACAACCTCTCGGCACCACCGAGCGGTGCCAATAAAGTACGTCACCGACATACTGTTTACGAGAACGACTACCAACGCTGCTAAGACACCAGAGAGCCGATGAACTGTTCCCCAACGAAGAATCGCCTGATCCGTTTGACCATGAAGGTCACCAAGCCACAGACCAAGCCCGGCGGTTGCTACCATGAGTGCTACTGCAAAAATCGCCACCGATGTAAATATTTTTTCCATCATCACTCCCTAGACACGTGAAGCCGCGTTGATGCTATGTACGTCTTTTTCTCTACAACAGAATAGTCTGCCTGCCTACAACGAAACAGCGAAACGCATCTCATGCCGGAATAAACTGCATCGGGTTTGGGTAACCCTACTGTCTCAGTGGCTGGATTGCTTGAACGAACTGCTCTGTCACATCAAGAAGACCTTCTGCCGACGGCTTATACACAAATGCAGCTGAATCTATCGGTTCCCCCAGCCTCACTTCGTAGAGTTCGAGAATTGATATTGGTTCAACTTTGCCATCATCACTCCGACCACTCCACGTTATTCGAAAGGGAAATAGCTGTTCACTCCCTATGATTAGTTCTACAGAACAAGGCGTGCCTGCAGGAACCTCCTCAGTAACGCTCTCTGAAGAATTCGTTGACTCCTTAAGGTGCGGGAAAATATCTATCAGCCGACTTGAGTTCCACCGACCGACTACTCGCCAGACCGGAAGCCCATCAATCGATTCCCTCTCGGCTGATTCAAATTGAAAATAACGCCGTATGAGTGCAAGTGATCCTTGCAATCCACCCAAATGAGGAGCAACGGCCTGATTTTCCTCGATACCAAAATCTTTGAGCTTTGCCCGAATTTGAGAAATGTCCACTCTGGCCAGCCGTACTGGAGTACTGCTTCCCTTCTGAAATCTCCAAAAAGAAATCCCATCAGAAACTTCAAGCAACTCAAATGTTTCGGTATCTGCTTTATTCACTACCTCGAAACGAAATTGCTGATCTACCCCACTGCCCTGTTGCAGATAACGACCTGTTCCAACAAGCACCATTCCTTCAGCCCGGGTGCGCTGCCTGATACGTGCGGAGATGGACTCTACACGCCCGAGACGCGACAGCATTGACGCAACCAGTCGTTCAGCCTGCTTCTCAGAGGACACCAACTCAGCAGTCTGGCGGACACCTGAACCGGCTGACTGCTTATAGACACTGCTCTCGGCTTTCTCTTGAGATCTACTTCTCCCACCGAAAAACAAAGTCGTTACCCAGACTAACAGCAGAACAACACAGCGTAAAAAACGTCTGAAATCCAACGTAAACATCTTGGGACTTGGGGGAAAATCTACCAATTTCGTGATTTCTACGGGTTTTTCCAAAGATTTCGGTGCGGGAAAGTCGAAGTATGCCAAAGCACTGATTTTCGTCACACAGGAACGTTCGGGTGTCGAGGTATCAGGAGTCTATGAAATGGAAAACGAAAGGCACATGCCGAATTTTTGGTTAACCCATAAATAGCAAGAAACGCCACAACCCACCCGGTTCCAAAAGGCTGGAGACTCTGAAGTGAAATTCAACATCTGTACTCAAAAACTTATAGGGCTTTCGTTGGTGACAGCGATTACTGGCTGCCACATCCCAGCAAATTCCCCTCTTTCAGGGATTGCCGGCCTTGGGACTGCTGCTCAGCCACACACAAACGTCTTGCCGCCTCCTCAAATGCTTGCCCACCCAGGGCCTGGTGTTGATGGTCCCGGCCCTGGAATTATAGCCCCCGTTGGATACGAAGAGTTTGTGTCCGAGAACGGCGTCTCTGCCTTAGCAACGGGCGGCATGGCCCCTCTTGTGGCCAACGGACCACCAATGTCCCAGGTAGGATTCTTGGGCCCAGATGGTATGCAGGTTCGTTGGGACATTGCTACAGCGGGAGGGTTTGACTCAACCCCACTTGTTACCCCTGGCCGCTACGATTTTCCACAAGGAGCAATCTATCGTCTAAAGTTGACGAATATCCCCGGCCGGGAGGGAACAGAACTATATCCGACGCTTGAAGTCGCTCCCACAACACCAAGAACCGCTGCATTTATTGCGCACAACACCGTTCCAGTCCAACTTACTGATGAAGACCTCGACCAAGTAACAACCGGGAACTTTGTCACAAAAGTTGTCTATTTGCCTGATCCAGACTATCAGGAACTTGCCGTGGCCGGAGTTGAAACGCTCGTAAGCACACGCCTCGACCCGGGCATTGATCCTGTCGTCGAAGCTGATCGCCGGGGCTCAATCCTAGCCATTATTCGAATCGGTAACAAAGATCTTGAATCCATCGTAATGCAAGGAGCTGTGCCTACCGGTGGCTTTTCACAAACCGCGGCAGGCATTCCTCTTGGGCTACCTTGCGGTGACACATCGGGACAATTACCCCCTGCCTTTGTAGCAGGCATGACAGCTCCAAGTTATGGAATGCCTATCACTGGCACACCCATTGGACTTCCTGGTCCTGCACACATTCCACTGGGTGGACCAGCTGGGCTCAAGAAACATTCGATCACGAATCACACCAGAACGAATATTCCTGGTCCAACAAAACACCTGAATTTGCATGTGCAACAGGCGCCTGGTTTGAGCTATCCAAAACCGGCGTCTCGTGCGTACGTCTCAGAACGTTCAGATGTGCCACACGTTCGCCTCAAGCAGCCTCGTGAAGACCGTACCCGCTGGGTTGATAACGGTGGCCCGGATCCGGACGCTGAAGCAGCAGCGGCAATCATTTGCCGGGGATGCGGACACCGTGATTGTACCTGCCCCCCAGCTCCACAAGCTTTTTAAGGAAAGCTGCACAAGGGACCAACACTCAATCGATAGACCGTTCGATAGACCAAAAAACCTACACCACAATTTATGTCCAAAACTGATACTTCCATCCAGACAGGGTCCGCGCTGCGGAACTTCGGCGGAATGCCGGCGATTGCCACGGTGGTCCTTACAATGACAGTAGCCCAAGCTGGCGACATTGAAGGAACACGGTTGGAGAAATCATTCGCCGTAAAGACAGAACCGGGAGCGATTGGCAGTACCCGCCCCCCGCAGTTCGGTCCCCGTCTGGATGAAGTAGGGCAGTACCAGCAACCCGTCGAATTAAGAGGGCCGAAAGGCCTTCTTGTTTCGATTCAAACAAAAACCGGCTGGTCGCAATCCGAGGCCCTTCCCCTAAGGATCGGTTTATTGCCAGGCCTCAGCTATCGGTTGAGGATTACAGGAGTGCCTCATCGTCCTTCAGATGAACTCTATCCTTCTCTCCGTATTTTATCTCCTCTGGTAACACCACGCGGACAGAAGTGGCGTTTTCCAATTGAAATTGTAATTGATGAAGATGATCTGAACGAGGCGTTCTCGGGAAACCATGTGCAACGTGTTGTATACGTTTCGAATGAACCGGAGGCTTCTGACGTTCTCGCAGACAGGTGGTTTGATATCCAGCCAGGCGATAGCTGCCTCGCAGTTGCAAGCACCCTTGGTGCCCCAGTCGCTGAATTGCGAATTGGCAACCGCTTGCCTCTGTAATTCTCGCAGGAATAACAATGTTTTTTTTGTATCGACATCACGCACGATTCATACAAAAAATAGTTGTCACTTTTTTTTCCTGTACTGGACTTGTGAACTTCCAGCTTTTGGCCGCTCCACCGTCACAGCAGATTTCCTCGTTCCACACAGAGTCTTGTGAATGCTCGGTATATCCTAGTCGTACAAATATCATGCACCTTCCACCGATCCTTCCACCACTTATCTGTAATGGGGGAGACGGAAGAGACTCCGCATACCCCGTTGGCCGCACGGACATCGAAGGCCTCTCGGCTGGCGATACCGTGGCTCGCTATCGAAGAGATGAGGATTCCGACCTGAACGACATCAACGCTGCCAGATCATCACGTATCGCGCGCACAAACTGCGAATGCATCTACGCACCTCGCTTTGGAAGTGTGCGAAACGTGACACGGCTCCACGAGGAATCAGTCCCTCAGGGACCTGCTGGAGTTTCTAGTGACAAAAGCCTCGCCAGTCAGACAATTCTTCAACCACCAGGTAATGCAGCTCAGCTAACAAGCCTGCAGATGGCACGGAAATCAAAATCTGGTCTGGCCGTCGAAGAACGTTCAGGGCCACTTGGCGTTGATACGGCGATGCTTCCGAACCAATCACTCGGTCAGGCAAAAGCTGGTGAACGTGTGTACGACACACATGTGAAGTCTGCGGACAAAAAAGAACATATCGCCGAGTCCGTTGGCATTGATATCCCAATAGCATGGACACGACTCACAGCAGCTAACGCGGTCTTCAATGACCAAAAGGCTGATATTACTTCTGCAAGTCAGGGAATTGCCACACTGCGAGTTGAGTCTTTAGGACGGGCTGAACTGACCCTATGCAAACGATCCGGAAGTGATTCCGCACGAATAGGTGAAGAAATTGACTTCACAATTGCTTTTTTGAATTCGGGAGACGTGCCACTCACTGACATTGTGATTATGGACGTCTTGCCACAGCGGTTAAAACTCATTGAGTCCTCACCTGCGGCCAGCCTGCCCTCCGATATCAAAATAGCCCCGGCAGCCGATGGCACAACGTCCATATCGTGGCAGCTAGAATCTCCTCTTGAAGCCGGACAGAGTGGATTTGTTCGCATGAGGACTGTTGTCCAATAGGCTGTTTTGAACTCCCTAAGGCGAACTTTTAGCTATCAATTGCCGAAGCGGTCTGTCTCAGAGTAGGCTGGAGCAATATGGGATTAGCATCCGGCCAATCCTTTTGCTCAGTCACCACTTCCAGACTCAGAAGAGGCTCCCCTGATGGTTCGTTTTTTCACCGCACTTAGCATTCCACTTTTCTTGCTACTTCTTTCAGGAAATCTCGGCACGTTGGCCTTTTCCGCTGAACCAGGAACCGCCAACCAAAGCGAAGCCACCAGTTTGGAAATTCCTCCTGTTCCAAAAGGAACTCCCGAGGAAATGCTGGACTACATTCGAACAATAAGGAAAAACGCTTCACAGCCAACATCACGTGAAGAAATGATGAAATCCATGCAAGCCATTGCAACAGCCACAGTGGAGGCTGCTGACAGAGCACTGTCACAACTCAAGGATTCCGATGAACTCTTTGATGAGGCCGCGACTGCGAAACTTCAAAGCCTCATGATGCTCAGCCGACTTGGCGATACAGCCGCTTCTTCAGAACTGCAGGCATTTGCCAAAAGCCTGATTGAAGGGCCCTCCCCTGCCCTTGCCGTCGAGGCAAAACGGTTACTGCTGGTGCAGGAAGCACAAGAACTTTTCACAAAACGAGACGTTGAGAAGGCACCTGCCATAATCAAACGAGCCGGGGAACTCCTGACGGCCAACCCAGATGATGCCGCGACTGCTGGTCTTGCAATGCAACTCGCAAGTGCCTTTGAACATATGCCTGGCGGCGACGCTTTATCAAAGCAGGCCTACGAAACATTTGGACCTATTTTTGCGAAGAGTAAAAACGACAGTATTCGACAGATGGCGGAAAGCTTTCAGGGAACACTCCGTCGACTCTCTCTTCCTGGAAACCCCATGAAGATCACCGGGACCCTGCTTAACGGGCAACCATTCGACCAGAGCACGCTTACCGGGAAAATTGTTCTGGTTGATTTCTGGGCAACATGGTGCGGCCCTTGCATTGCAGAAATACCGAACGTACTGGAGCAATATGAAAAATATCATTCCCGGGGATTTGAAGTTGTCGGGATCAGCTTGGACCAAGAACGTGATGCACTTGAAAAATTTGTTACTGACAGAAAAATCCCATGGCCCATTCTGTTTGAGCCGTCGGAAGGATCTGGCTGGCAACACCCACTTGCCACATACTATGGCATCAGTGGCATTCCTACGGTGATCCTTATCGGCAGAGATGGCAACGTTGTAAGTCTCAATGCTCGAGGAGAGCGACTGGGCGAATTGCTCGATGAGCTCTACAAAGATTCTTCGAGCGCAGGAGGCAGTTGATCTTCGGTGAACGATTCTTCCGAAAATCAACGACCCGCTATTTCTCGCCGGGCAGCTTGTTTTGACTCGTCTGGGATCAGGCGTGTGTTCGAGTTAATGCGGACACTCGACGACCCGATCAACCTCTCTATTGGCCAGCCTGACTTTGCAATGCCAGAGGCCGCTCGTAACGCAGCCTACGACGCAATGATGAGTGGCAAAAATGGATACACGGTCACGCAAGGAATACCAGAACTTCGTTCACGGATTTCGAGCGAGGTCGAAGAACAGCTCGGGCAAACCGATCGAGCATTCTGTATCACGAGTGGTACGAGTGGAGCATTAGTCCTAGCACTTATGGCACTCATCGACCCGGGTGATGAAGTCATTATTTTTGAACCAGCGTTCGTCATGTACCGACCGCTTATTGAATTCTTCGGAGGCCATTGTGTGGCGATCGATCTATCTCCGACCTTTGAGATAGACATAGATGCAGTTACGTCTCGTATCGGACCAAAGACTCGTGCCGTGCTGCTGAACAGCCCAAACAACCCGACAGGGAAGGTGATTTCGTCCGAAACATTGAAGCGACTGGCTCATCTAACAGACGAGCATAATGTGACGCTTATCAGCGACGAGCTTTATCGGGGCTTCTGTTACGACCAGCCTTTTTCCTCAGCTGCAATATTTAGCGAAAACTCTATCATCCTTGATGGCTTTTCAAAATCTCACGCTATGACCGGGTGGCGAGTTGGTTACATGCACGGTCCGCCGGAAATCATTGACGCGTGTATTACGCTGCAACAATACACATTTGTCTGCTCACCTCAAGCAGGGCAATGGGCCGCTCTTGCAGCAGCTGACTGCAACATGACAGAGTCTTTCAATGCCTGCCGAAGAAAAAGGGACCGTCTTGTCGAGGGCCTGCGTGACCACTACGACTTCACCCATCCCGATGGAGCTTTCTACCTGTACCCAAAAACTCCTGGTGGTTCTGCCGAGCAATTTGCGGAACTCGCCGTGAAACAAGAGCAACTACTTGTTGTGCCGGGCACTGTATTTGGCAGTGCCGACACTCACTTCCGCATCTCGTATACAGTCTCCGACAACATGCTTGAGCGAGGAATTGAAGCCCTTGTTCGACTTGCTGACAATCACTAATAAGCCGACTACGCACTCTTCGGCCGAGCTGCTGGAACTGGAAGAATCGGCTGTTTTTCATCAACATGCCCTGCTTCGACGAGATAGCTACTTCCCGTGTTATCAGGCAGATCGAACATCACATCGAGCATTACATCTTCCATGATTGAACGCAGACCTCGGGCTCCGGTTTCTTTCTTCAGGGCACGACGGGCAATAGCCAACAAAGCATCATCAGTAAACTCAAGCTTGCAACTCTCCATCTCGAAGAGCTTCTGATATTGCTTCACTAATGCGTTCCGAGGTTCGAGGAGAACTCGAACGAGGGCCTCTGCGCTCAACGGCCCAAGTGAAGAAATCACAGGCAGTCGCCCAACAAGTTCTGGTATGAGGCCAAACTCCAAGATATCGTCGGAATCAATCTGCGGGAGCAACTCCGCCAAGCCTGCCTCTGCTTCTACGCTATTTGACTGACCGAAACCAATGGTTCGCTTGCCAAGGCGACCGGCGATAATCTTGTCCATGCCAACAAAAGTTCCGCCACAGATAAACAAGATATTCGAGGTGTCAATCTGCAGGTACTGCTGTTCAGGATGCTTCCGGCCGCCCTGCGGTGGCACATTTGCTACCGTTCCTTCCAGCATTTTCAAAAGCGCCTGCTGCACACCTTCTCCTGAGACATCGCGGGTAATTGAGACGTTCTGACTCGTTTTTCCGATCTTATCGATCTCGTCGATATATAAGACACCCCTCTGGGCAGCTTCCACATCAAAGTCGGCTGCGCTGAGCAGCTTCAGCAAAAGATTTTCTACATCTTCGCCGACATAACCAGCTTCTGTCAGAGTGGTCGCATCACCGATGGCAAATGGAACATCAAGAATCTTTGCAAGTGTCTTCGCAAGAAGAGTCTTTCCACAACCTGTTGGACCCATCAGCAAAATATTCGATTTTTCAACATCAACGTCGCCCCCTTCTGCTCCAATCATCAGCCGCTTGTAATGGCTGTGCACTGCTACAGAAAGAACTCGCTTCGCATGATGTTGCCCGATAACATACTGGTCGAGATGCCCGACGATCTCTCGTGGTGACGGAATAGACGTAAAGAGCTGCTTGCTCGTTCCTCTTCTACGCTTTTCTTGATCGAGAATTGATTGACACAATTCAATGCATTCGCCACAGATGTAGACATCACCAGGTCCTTCAACCAGTGGCCCAACATCTCGGTAACTTTTTCTACAAAACGAACAGAAGGCATTTTTCTTCGTTGTGCCACCGGCCCCCCGGCGTCCAATTCCATTCCCGTCTTTTCCGGTCGGCATCTATTTACTTCCTCCTGTCCTCTCCTGTCACCCATGCTGTTATCGGTGACGTTTCGGGTAAATTCCCGGCCACCTTTGAAAAAGAATCACCGAGTGTTCTTATTCTTCGGTATTCATCTTCTTCCAGCACACCTCTATCCCGCAGTTTTTTATATTCCGTGAGTGTTTGCTCCCACGTTTCGTCGCAATCGCCACGACCCGCACCAGTTCCACGGAGTTTTTCACGGATCAAAACGATAACAACGATCCCACAGGCGACAACAGCCAGAAGGATCAACGAATTGATCAGCAACGGGACCAAAGTTACCTACCTTCCTTTGAAACGCTGTTTTCGAATCGGAAATCGTAGTCTTTTGACTCAAATTTACAGGAAAATGAGTCTGCCTATATTTTTTTCGTCGCGTCAGGCCACTGCAGGCCACCCTTCTTTCGCCGCTCCCTTCAACAGCCCTGTTTCCGTGAACCGCGAAGTTCAACGACATATTGTGCGTTTGAGC